>Ga0213876_10000022_pt1 | contig 259520 bp, 211 predicted proteins | sample BarmaccomBMRX_R9_FD_160113 | JGI IMG/M metagenome (GOLD analysis project Ga0213876, IMG submission 160113) | Root-associated microbial communities from Barbacenia macrantha in rupestrian grasslands, the National Park of Serra do Cipo, Brazil - RX_R9 | ecosystem: Host-associated > Plants >... | reverse complement strand
CCGAGAGGAGCGCGCCCATGCCCTCCTGCTCCATCCGCGCCTGGTCGAGCACGTCGATGTCGAGCCCGAACTGGTTGGCGATCTCCTGCGCGCGCTCGGCCATGATGGTCGGCGTCATGTAGGCGCCCGGCTCGTTGGCGAGGTCGCGCGTGAAGTTGACCGACTCGCCGACGACGCGCCCGCGCTCGGCCCCGCGCTTCAAATCGTCGTCGCCCGCGCCCTCGCCGATGACGACGAGGCGCTCGACGTTACGCTCCTCCTTGTCCACGGTGCGGTACTTGTCCGGCTCGAAGAGGCCGATGATGGCGCCCTCGACGGCGGCCTTGGCTCCGGCCGCGGCGTCCGCCTCGAAGCGGGGGACGAGGCCGACGGCCTTGACGTTGCGCGCGCGGAGCTGCCGGACGGCGGCGCCCGCGAACTGCGAGACCTGCGCCGCACGGTAGTCGGCGCGCTCGCCGACGCCGACGAGCAGGAGGCGCCGCGCCCTGGGGCCGTCGCCCGACGCCGAAAGGTGCAGGTAGACCGTCTCGCCCTCCTTGCCCTTCAACTCCTCGGACTCGATGACGGAGCGGACGAGGCCGCCGGCCGCGGCATCCAGCTCTTTGAGGAAGCCCTCGTCCGCCTTCTCATCCTTGAACACAGCCACGGCCAAAGCCTGCACGTCGGCTTCCGCGAGGGGGCCGCTGCTCGTTTGAATGTCCATCGGGTAATCTCCTTATCCTTTCACGCGCTCCTTCAGCTGAGCGCGGGTCTCGCGCTCGACGGTGCGGCGCATCTCTGTCTCTCGTTTGTCGTAGAGTTTTTTACCACGGGCGACGCCTATTTCAAATTTGACGCGGCCGCCCTTCAGATAGACTCTGGTGACGACGAGGGTCAGCCCCTTCGTCGTGGACTGCTCTTCGAGCCGGTCGATCTCGCGGCGGTGGAGGAGGAGCTTGCGCGCGCGCACGGGGTCGTGGTTGAGCCGGTTGCCGTGCGAGTAGGGCGAGATGTGCGCGTTGAAGAGCCAGGCCTCGCCGTCGCGGACGGAGACGTACGACTCCTTCAACTGTATCTGCCCGGCGCGGATGCTCTTCACCTCCGTCCCCTGGAGCGCGATGCCGGCCTCCAACCTGTCTAGTATGTGGTACTCGTGCAGCGCCGCCCTGTTCGTCACGAGCACTTTCTCTTCACTCATAAATCAGCGGGCAGTAGGCAGATGGCAGTAGGCAGTTCAGAGCGCCGTGGTCGGAGCTTCCGGATTAATTCATCGTTAGAAACGCGGAGCGGCTGCCTACTGCCATCTGCCTACTGCTTACTCTCCTTCCCTTCGAACTCTTCCTTCAAGGGCCTCGAGGTCAGACTCTCGACCGCGGCGCGCGCGGGCTTGCCGTCGTAGAGGACGGCGTGCACCTCTTCGGTGATGGGCATCTCGACGCCGCGGCGCGCGGCGAGGAGGCGGACGGCGCGCGTGGTGCGGACGCCCTCGGCGACTTCGTGCATCCCCGCGAGCACGTCCGCGAGAGCGCGCCCGCGCCCGAGCTCCTGCCCGACGAAGCGGTTGCGCGAGAGCCCGCCCGTGCAGGTCAGCACGAGGTCGCCGAGCCCCGCGAGTCCCATCAACGTTTCGAGCCGACCGCCCTCGGCCAGCGCCAGCCGCGTCATCTCGGCCAGGCCGCGCGTGATGAGCGCGGAGACGGTGTTAGTCCCGAGCCCGAGTCCCGTCACCATCCCCGCCGCGAGAGCCATCACGTTCTTGGAAGCCCCGCCCAGCTCCGTCCCCGTCACGTCGGGGTTCGTGTAGACGCGGAAGCCCTGCGCGCTCAGAGCCTGTTGCACGAGCCGCGCCAGCGACTCGTCGCGCGCGGCGACGGCGACCGCCGTCGGCTGCCCCGCCGCGACCTCCTGCGCGAACGAAGGCCCCGACAGACACGCGAAGCGCGCGGCCGCGCCTTCGCCGAGAACCTCCCCGACGACTTCGGAAATCCTCCGGCCCGTCTCGACCTCGACGCCCTTCGTCGCGCTGACGAAGACCGCGTCCGGCTCGAACAGGTCGCGCATGCCTTCCAGCAGCGAGCGCGTCGCGTGCGACGGCGCTGCTAAAACAACGACCTCAGCGTCCTTCAGTGCCAGGCCCGCTTCCGTCGTCGCACGGACGTTCTCCGGAAGCAGATGCCCTTTGAGGTACGTGCCGTTCACGCGCCTGACGTTAACGTCCTCGACGACCGCGGCGTTACGCGACCACAGACGCACCTCGCGCCCCGCGCGCGCCGCCACGATTCCAAGCGCCGTCCCCCAACCGCCGGCCCCGATGACGGCCACTCGCATACGTGTTCACTTAAACTTGCTCTCTTCGCCACGCCGCAGCCGGCCGATGTTGGCGCGGTGCATGAAGATGATGAGCGCCGCGCCGAGGATCGAAAGCATGAGCAGCGGGCCGGGCGCGCGGTCGCCGACGCCGAGAGCACTCAAAGACCAGACCGCCAGCGGCAGCACCGCCGCCGCCACGACGGAGCCGAGGGAGACGTAGCGCCAGAGCCAGACGACGGTGACGAAGACCAGGGCCGCGCACAGGGTCGCTATCGGCGCGAGCGCGAGGAAGACGCCCAGGCCGGTCGCGACGCCCTTGCCGCCGCGGAACCTGAGCCACACCGGGAAGACGTGACCGATCACCGCCGCCGCCCCCGCCGCGCACACCCACCAGAGCGCGCCCTCTCCGGGGCCGAGCAGGGCGCGTGCGGCGAGCACCGCCGCCGTCCCTTTAAGGAGGTCGAGCAGCAGCGTCAGAATCCCGACCCCCTTGCCCGCGCGGCGCGTGACGTTGGTCGCGCCCGTCCCGCCCGAGCCGGTCTCGCGCACGTCGCCGCCGACGAGGAGGCGCACCAGCAGATACCCGAAGGGGATCGAGCCGAGCAAATATGCGAGGGACACGACCGCTGCGTGAAGCATCCGTAGGCTCCGGGCGTTGGCTGTTGGGGGCTTTAACGCTTTGCGACTATAGCAAGCGGGGAAAGAGACCGACAAGGTTTGAGAGCGGTAACAGCTCAGTCGTCCTTGCCCGGCTTCGAGCGCAGGCGTTTGACCTGGGAGCGGCGCGTCTTCTCTTCGAGCGTGCGTTCGCGTGCGGCGCGCGTGCGGCGCGTGGGGACTCGTTTGGGCTTGCGGTAGTTGAGGCGCGCGACCTCCTCGCGGAGCTTGCGCAGGCAGTTCATCTTGTTGCGGTGCTGGCTCCGCTCCTCGCGGCAGTTGACGACGACGCCCGAGGGCAGGTGCCTGAGCCTGACGCCGGTCTCGACCTTGTTGACGTGCTGCCCGCCGGGGCCGCCCGAGCGGAAGGTCTCGACCTCGCACTCGCGCAAAAGCTCTTCGTCGGATTCGGGAAGGTTAATCATCGGCTCACGCGGGTCGCTTCACGAGTCCGGCCAGAACCTCCAATAACTCCGAAGGCTCGACCGGCTTTGCCAGGTACGCGTCGAAGCCCGCGGCCAGCGAGCGCTCGCGGTCGTCGTCGCGCGCGTACGCGGTGAGCGCGACCGCGGGCGTCTCCGAGACGCGGGCCGCGCCGTGGCCGCGCACGCGCCCGACGAGCGAGTAGCCGTCCTCGTCCGGCATCCCTATGTCGCTCAAGAGCAGGTCGCAGCCGCCGCCTTCCAACCTCTGCCAGGCCTCGGCCGCCGACCCGACCGCCTCCACGCTCGCGCCGAAGCCTTCGAGCAGAGCCTTCAACATCGCGCGCGCGTCATCCTCGTCCTCGACGAGCAGCACGCGCGTCCCCGCGAGCGACGCCGAACTCTGTGCGTGTTCGACGCCCGCGTCCTTCGCGCCTATCGCGACGGCGGGCGTCGGGGTCTCTGGGTCGCGCCGCACCGGCCCGAGCGGCAGGCGCAGCGTGAAGGTCGAGCCCTTCCCCTTCCCTTCGCTCTCGGCCCTCACCTCGCCGCAGTGCAGCTCGACCAGGTGGCGGACGATGGCGAGCCCCAACCCCAGTCCGCCGTGCTGCCGCGTCGTGCCCATGTCGGCCTGGCGGAAGCGGTCGAAGACGTGCGGCAAAAACTCGGGCGAGATGCCTTCGCCGGTGTCGCCGACGCGCAGCGCGGCGCGCCCGTCTTCGCGGCGCAGCTCGACCTCGACGCGCCCGCCCGCGGGCGTGAACTTGACCGCGTTCGAGAGCAGGTTCCACATCACCTGCTGCAGGCGGTCGGGGTCGGCCTTCACCTCGCCCGCGTCCGGCGCGAGCAGGGTGCTCAGGTAGACGCCCTTCGCCTCGGCGGCCGGGCGCACGCTCTCGACCGCGTCCTGCACGACCACGCGCAGCTCGACGGGGCGCATCTCCAGGCGCAGCTTGCCCGTGATGATGCGCGACACGTCGAGCACGTCCTCGACAATCTGCCTTTGCGCGCGCGCGTTGCGCTCGATGGCGGCGACGGCGCGCGTCACGTCCTGCGGGCCGAGCTTGCCGGTCGCGAGCATTGAGGCCCAGCCGAAGATGGCCGTCAAAGGCGTCCTCAGTTCGTGTGAGAGGGTCGCGAGGAACTCGTCCTTGATGCGGTTGGCCTCCTGCGCCTGCCGGTAGAGGCGCGCGTTCTCGACGGCGAGCGAGGCGCGGCGCGCGAGGTCTTCGGCGGAGGCGAGGTCGGTCGCGTCGTAGCGCCGGCCCGACTCGGCGGTCACGAAGGTGATGGCGCCGAACGCGCGGCCGTGCGCCGCGAGCGGCACGACCATGGCGGCGCTGAAGCCGATCTCGCGCATGATGCGCAGGTGCTCCCCGTCCCTCGCCGCCGCGACGAGCAGCTCGTCGGGAATCTCCTCATACAGCTCGGACTTCCCCGTGCGCAGGACGGCCGCCACGCCGCGCTCCTCTTCGGGGTCGTAAGGGTAGCGCTCGGCCAGCTCGCGCGCCCACTCGACCTTCGCGGGGTCGACGTGCGCGACGGCGAGTCGCCGCAGCTCGCCGTCGTCGCCGAGGACGTCCACGCCGCACCAGTCCGCGACCCAGGGCACGGCGGCGTGCGCGACCGCCTCGAGCGTCTTCTCGTAGTCGAGCGACGAGGAGAGCAGGGTCGAGGCTTCGGCGAGGAAGGTGGCGCGACGTTCGGCGGCCTGCGCGTCGCCGCGCAGGCGCCGCTGCTCGTCGTAGAGTTCGGCGGTGCGGACGGCCGAGGCGGCGAGGTTCGCGAGCGCCGTCGCGACGGTGATGTCGGTCTCTTCGAAGTGGCGCGGCGCGCGGTAGTAGAAGACGAGCGTGCCGAGCAGGTCGCCGTGCGCGCGCAGGGGGAGCGAGAGCATCGAGCGCACGCCCTCGCGACTGTATAACTCCCGCCGGTCGGCGAGCATCGCCTTGTCGAAGACGTCCTCGACGACGAGCGGCGTGTCGGGCATCTGCGGCGTCGCGTCCGTGATGGGGATGCGGTCGCGGTTGTACTCGTCCGAGAGGCCGCTCGCGGCGGCGACGACCCAGGCCCGCGTCTCGGGCTCGTAGCGCCAGATGGCGTAGGCGTCGGCCGCGACGAGGCGGTGCGAGAGGGCGAGGACGGCCGGCAGCACGACCTCCGGCTGCGGCGAGCCGAGCACGCCCGCCGACGCGTCAACGAGCGTGCGCAGCCTCGCCTCCACGTCGCGCCGTTGCGCGAGCGCCTCCTCCGCCTCGTCGCGCGCGGCGCGCGCCTCTTCGAGCAGCCTCTCGCGCTCCTGCGCGGCGCGGACGCGCTCGGTCACGTCGCGCGCGATGCCTTCGACGGCGACGGGCCGGCCTTCGCGGTAGGCGATGCGGGTCGAGACTTCGAGCGTCAGGCGGCGGCCGTCGCGGGCGATGATGTCCACCTCGTAGACCGTGGACTTCTCGGGGTCGCGCAGCTTCTCGGCCGTCATGCGGCGCGCGCGTTCGAGGTGTTCGGGCGCGACGACCTGCGCGATGTTGAGGCCGCCGAGGATCTCCTCGCGGGTGTAGCCGGTCGCCTCCGACCCGGCGCGGTTGATGGTGAGGTAGTTCCCTTCGAGGTCGTGCGAGTAGACGATGTCGTTGGCGTTCTCGAGCAGCGAGCGGTAGCGCTCGTCGCGGCGGCGCAGCTCCTCCTCCGTCTGCCGCGCGGCGGTCGCGTCGCGCTGCGTGCCCCACGCGCGGAGCAGCCGGCCCTCCTCGACGACGCCGACGAGGTTGTTGAGGAAGTAGCGGAGCCGCCCCTCGCGGTCGGTCTCGACCGACTCGGCGTCGGTCAGGCGGTAGCCGGAGCGGATGAAGGCGCGCAGGTACTCGACGTTGGCCGGGTCTTCGCGGACGAGGAGGTCGCCGAGGCGCGCGCCCGTAATCTCCTCGGGCCGGGCGAAGCCGTACATGCGCGCCATCGCGTCGTTGCACTCGGCGAGGTAGCCGCGCCGGTAGCAGAGCTCGATCTGTTCGTCTTCGTGAAGGTCGGTGGGGACGGGCTCGTCCAGCTCGAAGCGCCAGATGCCCTCGGAGCTGTTGGCGATGAAGGCGCGGTAGCGCTCCTCGCTCTCGCGCAGCGCCCGCTCGATCTCTTCCGGCGTGTGGTGTCTGGTCGGTTCGTCCTGCATCGAAGGGAAACTGTTTCGGCCTCGTGGGAGATTACCACCTCCGGCGGAGATGGCAAGCGGCCGTCCCGCGACTTGACCCGCGGGGCCGCGGGCGATACTTTACACGCCGTCCTTCCCGACCCTAAATCCGGAAAAGAAAAACCTCATGACCAAACGCACACGAGGAAACGCACTCGCCCTCTGGGCGCTGCTGTCACTCTTCGCCCTCGCGCCCGCGGCGCGCGCCCAAGCGCCCGAGCCGGCCGCCGGCAAGGAGGTGTACGAACGCCTCAGGGCTCTACAGTTCACGGGCGGCAGGGCCGAGGTCAGCAAGCTCGTGCTCAAGCGCGACCGCGCGGAGATGACCTTCGACGGCACCTTCTACTTCGCGGCGCCGGTCGAAGGGCGCGTGACCTGCGCCGTCTTCGTCGGCGAGGGCCGCTTCCGCGCCGGCGTGCCGCCGAACGAGTTCGAGCGCGACAACGTCAAGCGCCTGCTCGGGGCCGAGGCGGTCGAGTCGGACTTCAAGACGGCCGTACTCAAGTTCACAGACGACACCTTCGAACTCGTCGGGGCCGGGCGGCAGGAGGGCGCGGCGGCCGACCCGCGCGCCGAGAAGCTGGCGGCCGAGGCGGACGCGCGCGTCCTGAAGGAGACGGGCGTGAACCTCTCGGCGCGCCTCGCGCTCTCGCTCCTGAACGGCGAGCGCCCCGGCTTCTTCTTCGCGCAGTTCGACGGCGGGCGCCGCGGCCGCTTCAACTACCTCCTCGACCAGCAGAACCGCATCCCCGTCGCCAACTTCGGCATCGACGCGGGCGAGAAGGGCCTCATCTTCCACCAGGCGGACGACCCGCGCTTCGGCACCGAAGTCTGGATGGCCTTCCACGCGCTCGAAGACTACCAGAGCAACCGCGGCACCTACGCGGACGCCAACGACCTCATCGACGCCGTGCGCTACCGGATCGACGCGGACGTGCGCGACCCCGGCCAGCGCCTCGGCCTCGTCGTGCGCCTCTCGGCGCGGACGCTCGCCGCGGGGCTGCGCGCAGTCCCCTTCATGGTCGGCGAGTCGCTCCCCGAGTTCGACAGCGTCCGGCAGAAGAAGCAGATGCGCGTGAAGTCTGCGCGGGTGGGCGGGGCCGAGGCCGCGGCCGTGCAGGAGAACTGGGAGGGCGGCTTCACGCTCTTCCTGCCCGGGAGGACGGGCGCGGCCGGCGAGACGGTCGAGCTCGAGTTCGAGATGGAGGGCGACTTCATGCGCGGCCACAACGTCGTGAGCGACTCCTTCTACCCGTACTCGAACCATCAGTGGTACCCGCGCCACGGGAACCTCGACCGCGCGAGCTACGAGATGACCTTCCGCCACGGCAAGAACCGGCGCATCGCGGCCACCGGCGTGCGGCTCTCGGAGCAGCCCGACGCCGGGGACAAGGACGTGATGGTCACGAAGTACTTGATGGAGCCGCCGGTGCCGGCCGCGACCTTCGCCGTCGGCCCGTTCCAGCGCTACTCGCAGATGGTGAAGTGGGACAAGGGCGGCGACCCCATCCCCGTCGAGTTCGACTCGCTGCCCGGCCGGTACGCCGCCATCAAAGAGGACTTCATCCTCGCCGAGATGGACAACTCGCTCCGCTACTTCAGCGCGCTCTTCGGCAAGTACCCGTACCCGACCTTCACCGCCGCCTTCCACCCCTACGGCTTCGGGCAGGGGCTGCCGGGCATGCTGACCATCCCGGCCGCCGACAGCGCCGACAAGTGGACTTTCTCCTTCATCGCGCACGAGACCTCGCACCAGTGGTGGGGCGACGTGGTCTCCTGGCGCTCGTACCGCGACCAGTGGCTGAGCGAGGGCTTCGCCGAATATTCGGGCGTCCTCTACACGGGCTTCCGCCAGAACAAGGAGGCGCGCGACGACCTCATCAGCCGGATGCGCCGCTCGCTCCGCGACCCGCCCGAAGTCGAGGGCGGGCTCGGCCCCGGCCGCCTCAACGACGTGGGGCCGATCATCCTCGGCCACCGGCTGGAGACGACAAGGACGCGCGGGGCCTACGAGACGCTCATCTACAACAAGGGCGCGCTCGTCCTGCGGATGCTGCACTACCTCTTCACAGACCCGGCGACGGGCGACGACAAGGCCTTCTTCGCGATGATGGCCGACTTCGTCGAGCGCTACCGCGACCGGAGCGCCTCGACCGACGACTTCCGCGACGTGGCCAACGAGCACTTCGCGCGCACGCCCGTCGCGCGGCAGTACCGCCTGAGCGACCTCAACTGGTTCTTCAAGCAGTGGGTCTACCAGACGGGGCTGCCGTCCTACAGGGCCGAGTACAGCCTGCGGGACGGGCCGAACGGGCAGGTGATTTTGAGCGGGCAGGTCTTTCAGGAGAACGTGCCGGAGAACTGGGCCATGCCGCTCCCGCTGTTGATTAACTTCGGCGGCGACAAGCACGCCGTCGCGACCGTCCTCGCCTACGGGCCGAAGGCGCCCTTCGAGATCAAGCTCCCGATGCGGCCGAAGAAGGTCGAGCTCGACCCGACACACTGGGTGCTCTCGGAGAAGACCTCGACCGACGAGAAGTGAAGAGCGTCTCACGAATTTAACCACGGAGACACAGAGGCACAGCTTGTTGAGTTATAGACCTCAAGCTGTGCCTCTGTGTCTCCGTGGCGAGTTTATTTAGAGCTTCAAGCCCCGCCGAAGAGGCGTTCGTACTCGCCGCGGACGCGCTCGTAGCACTCGCAGGCGAGTTTCTCCATGCCGGCGCGGTCGATGATGCGAATCTGGCCGCGCGTGTATTCGATGAGGCCCTCGGCGCGGAGCTTGCCCGCGATCTCGGTCACGCCGGGGCGGCGCACGCCGAGCATCGCCGCTAAGTATTCGTGCGTCAGATTCACCTCGTTCGAGCCGACGCCGTCGCTCGACATCAGCAGCCAGCGGCACGCACGCGCCTCGACGCGATGTAGGGCGTTGCAGGCCGCCGACTGCGAGCCGACGATGACGACGGTGTGGACGTAGCGGTTGAAGATCTTCCGCACGTCGGGGCTGCGCTCGTAGAGGTCGCGGACGTGTTGGGCGCGGACACGCACGGCCTCGCCGGGAATCTGTGTGAAGGTCGGCATCGTCGTCTGTCCCGCGTTGAGGACGACGGGGATGCCCGACATGCCTTCGCGGCCGATGCTGCCCGACTCGACGGTCGCGCCGTCCTCCATCGTCGTCACCATCGAGAGCAGACAGGTCAGGGGGAAGTAGACGTCCTTGATCGGCTCGTCGGGGAAGATGACCTGGTCGCCGTGGCGGAGCGAGACCACCTCTGCGTGCCGACGCAGCTCTTCGAGTTCCGGCTCCGGCAGCAACGCCAGCAGCCGATTCACTGCGAGGCGGTCTCGCGAGTCCGTTGACATAGAAAGGTCACTCCTCCAACCGCGCTGTGTACGGGGGTTGACATCCAAACAATGTAGATGTCGTGTAGATTATAAGCATAATCTTCCCCCGGCAATAAATATATCTCGTGGCGAACAAAAGGTAAGACCGATGGCGACGATTCTACTGATAGAGGAAGACGACGACGCGCGGCCCATCATCCGGCACAACCTCGGCCGCGCCGGTTTCGACGTGCTGGTGGCCGTTGACGAGGCGTCCGCGCTCGACTGGCTCAAGGCCGGCGCCGGGCGCATAGACCTCGTCCTCGTCAACCTCGTCAACAAGACGACCGACGAGTCTTTCGACGCCGCGCGCCGCGTGAAGTCTTCGGGCGCGCTCGACGAAAGGACGCCGGTCGTCGTCATCGCCGAGCGGTACGGCGACGGCCTCGAAGGCACGGACGTGCGCGCCGCCGAAGGCGAGTGGGTAACCTACATGGAAGACTCCCGGCAACTTCACGAACTGCTCGAACGCCTTACGGACAAGTAAAACTGTTGGCCTTTAGCTGCCGGTTTCGGCGATTCCCTTCCTGCCTCATCCATTTCTAAACGCCCAAAGCTCACAACCTACGGCTAAAAACCAATAGCTCGTAGGGATTTCCCCTATCACACTTACCCATCTTCCTAATAGCCGCAAAGGTACGGACGTGTGAGACTCTCCAAGTCCAGAGGTTGAAGGGGCGTCCCGTCTCTGCATAGCCGGAGACGGGAGCAGACTTTTCAAGCGGGGTTCGCGCCGGCGGCAGTTTTCACGACCGCCATTGAAAGAGCGCGAACCCCGCCGAGCGCGAGGTGTGTGCCGACCGCGCCAAGACCGAAGGACGCCTCCCCATCCCCAACTAACTGGAACGGAGTGCGGCGCACTTCACACCGTTCGTAATCCAGGTGTTGAAAATTATGTCGGCCCTACTTGTGTCAGACGCGCACGCGCAAGGGCGTGCGTACAGGGCGAAGGTGCTCGTGGCCGAAGACCACGAGGACACGCGGTATCTGCTGCGCACGCTGCTGGAGAGGCGCGGGCTGTCGGTCGTCGAGGCCGGCGACGGCTTCGAGGCGGTGGACGCGGCCGAGCGGGAGCGCCCCGACCTGATTCTGATGGACGGCGGGCTTCCGCTGCTCGACGGCGTCGCGGTCACGCGGCGGCTGCGCGGCTTGCCCGGGCTGAAGCGCGTTCCCATCGTCTTCCTCTCGGGGCACGCGGGGCCGCAGGCGCAGACGGCCGCGCTCGACGCGGGCTGCGACGAGTACGTCGTCAAGCCCTTCGACGCGGCGCGGCTCGACAAGGTCTTGAAACGGCACCTCCACGGACAGGGGGGATTTAAAGACTCATGACACAGACGGCCGAGAGAAACAGCACACTCGAAGGCGGGCCGGGGCAGGGGCTGGCCGGGAAGCTGTTCGGACTCGTCGAGCTCGACTCGGCGGGCACAGTCCTCTACGCGCGCTTTGAGGGGGAAGGCGTGTCGAACTGCGCGGGGCTTAACTTCTACACGGAGGTCGCGACTTTCCGTAACGTCGGCAAGTTCAAGGACCACCTTGAAAGTTTCAACCGGGGGTCGCAGCCCGCGCAGAGTCTACACTTCACCTGCGACTACGAGGACGGCCCCGTCGGCGTCCGCGTGCTGCTCGCGCGCATGCGCGGGCGCGCGGACGCCGACGTGACCAAGTCGATTCTCGTCCACATACGGAGGGCACAATGACCCTCTTGAACGCTCTCCCCAAGAGCAGTGCGTCACCCTCACGCGGGCCACGGCCCGGGAGTAGGACATGGAAAAGCAACTAGGGAACACCAACACATACACTCGCAACCAGGTGCGGGAAGCACAACACGTTTCGACGGCGGCGCCCGGGGGCAACGGCCAGAGGCCACAGCCCTCGGCTCCGGGCCGCGGCCCGGAGCCGAGGGGCGCGGAGGGCGACTCGTTGAACCTGCTGCTTACCAACAGGCTTCTGAGCGCACTGCCGGCGGAGGACTTCGCGCGCCTCTTCCCGCACCTCGAACCCGTCTCGCTGGCGGCCGGCGAGTCGCTCTACAAGCTCGACGAGGAGATGCGCTTCGCGTACTTCCCCGAGACGGCCGTCGTCTCGCACCTCCACATCCTCTCCGAGGGCGGGATGACCGAGGCGGACATGGTCGGGCGCGAGGGCATGACGGGGCTGTCGGCCGTCTTCAACGTGCCGCCGCCCACATACACTTCGGAGGTGGCGCTGGCGGGCAGCGCCCTGCGCGCGCGCGTGGACGTGCTGCGGCAGGAGTTCGCGCGCGGCGGGGCATTCCAGCAGGTACTCGTCAAGTACGCGGCGGCCCGCATCTCCCTGCTCGCGCGGCGCGCGGTCTGCAACGGCAACCACCGCGTCGAGGAGCGGCTCTGCACCTGGCTCCTGATGATGCACGACCGCGCGGGCGACGCGCCCCTGGCGCTGACGCACGAGCGCATCTCGCGCCACCTCGGCACGCGCCGCGCGGGCGTGACGAGCGCCGCGACGATGCTCCGCGACCGCGGCATCATCGATTACACGCGCGGCCACATCAGCGTCACAGACCGCGCGGCGCTCGAAGCCGCCGCCTGCGAGTGCTACCCCGCGGTCAGGGAGAGCGCCAACGTCGCGCGCTGAGTTCGAAAAATTTTCACCACAGAGACACAGGGACACAGCTTGTTGATAGTTAAATCAACCAGGCTGTGTCCCTGTGGTGAAAATTTCTAAAGCCGTCAGGCGGCGTCGATGGGGGGCGCGGCCTGCGTCTGCGCCGAGATGCGGTCGTAGAGGCGGAGCAGGAAGTGTTGGCCGGCGGCCGAGGGCGTGTCGATGCGCAGGCCGTAGAGGCCGCCGCGCTTGATGTGGATGAGCTTGGCCGTCAAGGGGATGATCCCCTCCTCCGCGATGAGCGACACCCAGAGCAGGTCGCCGGCCGCCGCGACGGGGTCGCCCGGCAGATTCTTCAGCGCCATCCCGAGGCAACTGAAGTCCGCGACCTCGGCCGTCCCGAGCATCTCGTGGCGCGTCAAATTGTCCACGGCCGCCATCAGCTTCCGCGGCCCCACCACGCGCGCCAACCCGCGCCGATCCACCGGCTCGATCCCACGCTCCGCGAAAAAGTCTTCCATAAAATACCCGGCCCTCCTCGGATGATGCTTTAGTAAACGGCCAATAGGTTCCGGATTCCGCTCCTAAGAAGGGTGCTGGGTGCTGGGTGTTGGGGTAAGGCAATTTGTCTTTAGCCCAGCACCCAGCACCTTTTCATTCCCCGAGCGCGGCGTACTTGAAGAGGCGGAAGCGGTAGCGCTGGTGCTGGCGGACGTTGGCCGCGACCGCGCCGTGGAGCGACTCGTCCCACTTCGCGTACTCGTCGATGAAGCGGTCGGCCGCCGCCTTGTCGCCCTCGTACTGCACTTCGAGCACGCGCTTCAGGAGGTCGCCGACCACGCCGCGGTACTTGTCGTAGTTGATGCGCAGCAGCTTCGTGTCGCGGTCGAACGTGAGCAGGCCGTGTTCGAGGAAGTAGTTCCACTGCATGAGCTGCATCGTCTGGTACGGCTGGTCGCGGCGCGGCTTGACGTTCTGCAGGACGCGCAGGACGCCGCCCGCGTAGACCGCGCGCAACTGCTCGTCGGTGTAGTAGCCCTGTCTGCGCAGAGGCTCGGCGACGTAGAGCGAGACGAGGTCGGCCTTCATCTCTTCGAGCAAGTCCGCGTCGTCCTGCAGGGCCGCGTCGAGGTCTCGGCCGTCCTTCGTCACGTCCACGCCGAGGTAGTGGCCGACCTCGTGCCAGAGGGTGCGGTAGAAGTTGCCATCCGAGGTCAGCTCCGACTTGTGGCGCGGGTCGACGGCCGCCTCCCACGTCGAGACGCTGCCGGTCTGGAAGAGCTCGGGCGCGCGCATGATGTTGGCGCGCAGCATGATCGTGCGGCCGTAGCGGCGGCCGAGGTACGCCTCGTTCGGGAGGATGGTGGCGGTGTTGCCGCCGCGCGACTGCGCGAAGTCGGCGACCACGTCGTACGACCCGACCGAAATCTCCTCGCGGACGTGGCGCTCGAACTTGAAGGGCAGTATCCCCTGGAGCGCCTGCAAGCCCTTCATCGCCGCGCGCAGGCGTTCGGTCTCCTCGCGGCGGTTGCTCAGGACGTTCAGAGAGTAGAAGGTCTTCACGCCGTAGAGCGAGTCGTCGTAGGTCTCGTACGACCCGATCTGCGCGTTGAGGTTCTTGAAGTGCCCCGTCACCCACGCGGCGTCGCCCGACTCGTAGTCGTCCGAGAGCAGGTCGCGCGCCTTGTTGCGCAGGTAGCCCGCGAACTCCAAATCATCCTTCTCGACCGCGTCGGCCGCCTCGTTCAGGAGCGCGTGCGAGCGCACCATCTCGTCGGCCCACGCGACCGAGTACGGCACGGCGTAGAAGCCCTTCGCGTCCGCGCGCGTCGCCTCCAGTTCATTCCGCAGTCTCGGGTGCAGCGTGTCGAGCACCGGGTAGCGCCTGAGCGTGCCCAAGTCCCTCTTCAGATTCGCGGCGGTCGCGCGGCGGACGGCCGTGCGCGAGCCGAGAATCTCGTCACGCCTGTCGGGGTGCGCGCCCAGGAAGGCCTCGACCTCCTCCTTCTTCGCGCCGTCGTACATGGCCGCGCCCGGCGCCGTCAGCTCGACGGGCAGGAAAGGCTCGCGCTTGTTTTCGAGCGTCGTCGCAATCGGCCCCTGGAAGAGCCTGTAGAGCGTGAGCAGGTCGCGGTCGTTTCGCTTGGCGAGCTGGGCGTAGGCGACCTGCGATTGCGCGTGCCGCTGCTGCTCGTAGACGGACTGGAAGATTTTCCCGACCTCGATGAGCTTCGCCAGGGCTTTGCGCTCGCCCTCGGTCAGTTGCGAGGTGTCGGGCGCGAGCCGCACCTCGCCGGTCTTCTCAAGGATGGCGCGCGCCTTCTCGTCGGGCCAGTAGCCCGCGGGCGGGCCGCCCGCCGCGGGACGGCGCGCCGAGGTCTGTGCCAGAAGGTTCGAGGCGGCCAGCCCCGCCAGCGCGAGCGTAAACAGGATTCTCAAGCTTCACCTCCGGGGATGCTTTAAAGGGTTGGCTCACACTGTAGCAGACAGAGGGTGCTGGGTGTTAGGTGTTGGGTTCTGGGTTGAAGGCAAGTCGCTTTACTCCAACACCCAGAACCCAGAACCCAGCACCCTCTCCTTATCGAAACCTTTTCGCCCCCGCTCGGGTATAATCAATCCGAAACTTCCACGCCGAAGCCTTAAACACCTCCGTTTGAAGGAGTCAGAAGGAATGCACAGGTCTCTCTTATCCGTATTCTTACTGCTGCTCTGCGCGGCGCTGCCCGCCGCCGCACAGCCACAGCGCGAAGACCTCGCGCGGCTGTTGCGCTACCCGGACATCCACGGCGACACCATCGCCTTCGTCTACGCGGGCGACATCTGGACGGTGCCGGCCGCGGGCGGCACCGCGCGCCGGCTCACTTCTCACCCGGGCCTCGAGCTCTTCCCGAAGTTCTCGCCCGACGGCCGCTGGATCGCCTTCTCCGGCCAGTACAACGGCACGCGCCAGGTCTTCGTCATCTCGGTCGACGGCGGCGAGCCGCGCCAGCTCACCTTCTACAACGAGGTGGCCGCGCTGCCCCCGCGCGGCGGCTACGACAACCGCGTCCTGGGTTGGACGCCCGACGGCAGGAACGTGGTCTTCCGCGCCAACCGCGTCGCGATGAGCGACCGCCTCGGCCGCCCCTACCTCGTGCCCGTCGAAGGCGGCACCGAACAGCCCCTGCCGATAACAGAGGCGGGCGGCGTCAGCTACTCGCCCGACGGAAGCAAGGTCGCCTTCACGCCCATCTCGAACGAGTTCCGCGGCTGGAAGCGCTACCGCGGCGGCCAGTCGCCCGACGTTTGGATTTACGATCTGAAGAGCAACACGTCCGAGCAGATCACCACGGGCCACGAACAGGACATGCTGCCCGTCTGGCTCGGCGACACCATCTACTACCTCTCCGACCGCGAGCGGACGATGAACGTCTACGCCTACGACACGCGTTCGAAGAAGACTCGGAAGGTGACGAACCACACCGACTACGACGCCTCCTGGCCTTCCGGCTCGGGCGACGAGCTGGTCTACGAGCAGGGCGGCTACGTCTACCGCCTCGACGCGAAGTCGAACAGGTCGGAGCGCGTGCCCATCAAGGTCTTCGGCGACTTCCCAGACACCGTGCCCTACTTCGTCAACGTCAAGGAGTTCGTCGAGACCTTCTCCGTCTCGCCGAGCGGCGCGCGCGCACTCTTCGGCGCGCGCGGCGACATCTACACCGCGCCCGCGAAGGAGGGCGAGGTGCGCAACCTCACCGACTCGCAGGGTGTGAGGGAGTTCGTGCCCGCGTGGTCGCCCGACGGCCGCTGGGTCTCTTACCTCTCCGACCGCACGGGCGAGTACGAGTATTACGTCCGCCCCTCGGACGGCAGTGGCGCGGAGCGCCGCGTCTCGACCGACGGCGACGTGTGGCGCTACCCGGCCGTCTGGTCGCCCGACAGCCGCATGCTGGCTTACGGCGACAAGAAGCAGCGACTCCGCATCGTGGATGTCGCGACGGGCAGGACGACGGACGTCGACCACAGCACGCGCAACGACATCACGACCTACAACTGGGCGCCCGACAGCAGGTGGATCGCCTACGCGAAGCTCGGCGCGAATCAGTTCTCGGAGATTTGGGTCTACTCGGTCGCGTCGAACAGAACGCAGAAGTTGTCGGGCGGCATGTACAGCGACACAGAGCCTGTCTTCGACCCGAAGGGGCGTTACCTCTACTTCCTCTCGAACCGAGACTTCAACCTGACCTTCTCGGCCTTCGAGTTCAACTACCTCTACACCAACCCGACGCGCGTCTACGTCGGCCTGCTCGCCGCGGACGGCCCCGCGCTCTTCCTGCCGGGCAGCGACGAGGAGCGCTCGAAGACGGGCGAACGCCCGCTCACGCCGCCGCCCAACCCCGCGCAGGCGCCGCCCGCGCAGGGCGCAAGGCCGCAAGGTACGCCGCAGGGCGGAGGCGCGGCCACGCCGCAGACGACGCCGACGCCGCAGACGGACGCGGCGGCACAGCCGAGTCAAACACCCGCGACTCAAGCGGGCGGGGCCGTCAACGTTAAGATCGACTTCGAAGGCTTCGAGAATCGCGTCCGAGCCATCCCCGGCCCGAACAGCAACTACCGACACCTCTCGGCGACGAACGAGGGCGTGCTCTACCTCTCCGGCCCCGGCCGCCTCGCGCTCTACAACATCGAGGCTAAGGCCGAGCAGCCCATCATCGAGGGCATACAGGAGTACGACCTCGCCGCCGGCCTCAAGCACATCGTCTTCCAGACGCGCGACGCTTACGGCATCGCGCCCGTCGCGCCCGGGCAGAAGCCGGACGCCGGCCTGCTCAAGCTCGACGGCCTGACGATGAAGCTCGACCCGAAGGCCGAGTGGGCCGAGATGTACACGGACGCCTGGCGCACGATGCGCGACTGGTTCTACGACCCGAACATGCACGGCAACGACTGGAAGGCCATCCGCGACAAGTACGGCGCGCTCGTCCCCTACGTCGCCAACCGCGAGGACTTCGTCTACCTGCTCACCGAGATGGGGAGCGAACTGATGGCCGGCCACGTCTACGCCGAGCGCGGCGACGACCCGCCGAAGGTCACGCGCGTCGACGGCGGGCTGCTCGGCGCCGAAGTCGTGCCCGACGCCTCGGGCTACTTCCGCATCACGAAAATCTTCCCCGGCGAGAACTGGCAGGAGTCCTTCCGCTCGCCCCTGACCGAGCCGGGCGTGAAGGCTAAAGTCGGAGACTTCATCCTCGCCGTGGACGGCCGCACGACGCGCGGCGTGAAGAACTTCTACGAGCTGTTAGAAGGGAAAGCTTCCCGCGTCGTCACGCTGACCTTGAACGACAGGGCCGACACCGCCGGCTCGCACGACGAGCGCGTGCGCCCCGTCCGCAGCGAGTCGAATCTGCGCTACCTGGACTGGGTGCAGTCGCGCCGCGCGCTGGTGGAGAGACTCTCGGGCGGGCGCGTCGGCTACATCCACGTGCCGAACACGGCGGTCGAGGGCAACCGAGAACTCTTCAAAGGCTTCTACCCGCAGGCCAACAAGGACGCGCTCGTCATCGACGACCGCTACAACGGCGGCGGCTTCATCCCCGACCGCATGATCGAGCTGCTGGAGCGACGCCCGCTCAACTACTGGGTGCGGCGCGGCCTCGACCTGACCTCTTCGCCCGCCTTCGCGCACACGGGGCCGAAGGCGATGCTGATTAACGGCTACGCCGGCTCGGGCGGAGACGCCTTGCCCTACTTCTTCCGCGAGCGCAACCTCGGCCGCATCTTCGGCACGACGACGTGGGGCGGCCTCATAGGGCTTTCCGGCACGCCCACCCTCGAAGACGGCGGCAGCCTCTCGACGCCCTCGTTCCGCTTCCTCGACCTCTCCGGCAAGTGGGCGGTCGAAGGCACCGGCGTCGACCCGGACGTGGAGGTCGTAGACCGCCCCGAGGCGCTCGCCCGCGGCGAAGACCCGACGCTCGAAGCCGCCGTCAAGTGGCTCCTCGAAGAGCTGAACCGCAACCCGCCTAAGCGCCCCGACGTGCCCGCCCCGGCCGTCGTCGCGCGGCCGTAAGAGGGGTGCTGGGTGCTGGGTGCTGGTTAGAACTAAATTTTTAACCAGCACCCAGCACCCAGCACCCAACCCCCTGATCCTTTCCCTCGCGAGTTCGCGCGTTAACTTTTGAGAATCACCAAGGGAGGGAGACATCCGTGAACAACTTTATACGCCTCGCGCTGCTCGTGCTCTGCGCCGCGGGCTTCGCCGCAGAAGCGCGCGCCGACGTGAAGATCAAGTCGCGCCAGACCACGCAGGGGCACTCGTTCGAGAACGCCGTCTACATCAAGGGCAAGCGCCAGCGCACCGAGCAGATGGGCGGCCAGTCCGTCATCATCCAGCAGTGCGACCTCCGCCGCGACATACAGATCATGCCGGCGATGAAGGCTTACACCGTCAACCCCTACGACACGGGCGCCGACGCGAACGTCCCCGTCACGGGCGCGCGCCAGCCGGCGGCCCCGCGGACGCAGGGCGGCGTCGTCACCTCGACGGTCACGACCCGCGACACGGGCGAGCGCAAGCAGTTGTTCGGCTACACCGCGCGCCACCTCGTCATGACGATTGAGACCAGGTCGTCGCCCGACTCCTGCAATCCCACAGACTCCAGGATGGAGATCGACGGCTGGTACATCGACGCCGCCTTCCAGCTCGACTGTGACATGGAACGTGCCGCGCGCTACACGCGCCCGCAGCCGCAGGGCGGCGGCTGCCACGACCGCTACGAGACGAAGACGGTCGGCGCCGCGAAGCGCGGCTACCCCGTGTGGGAGAAGACGACGATGTTCGACAAGGACGGCCGCGAGAGCTTCTCGTCGGTCAACGAGGTCGTCGAACTCTCGCAGGCCACGCTCGACGCCTCGCTCTTCGAGCCGCCGGCCGACTACCGCGAGGTCAAAGATTTTTCCGCCGCCTCGGTGATGGCCTCGATGGGCGCCATGAACTCGCGCGGCGACGACGAAGACAATTCGGCGCGGCCTTCGAACGCGGGCCAGCCGCAGATGCCCGCGGCCGAGGTCGGGGCGAAGCGGCCGGGCGTGGTGCGCATCGGGCTGGCGGCCGTGCAGACCGGCGCGGTGGGCGACAACCTGAACGCCGCGCAGCTCGCGGCGGCCGTGCGCAGCGCGCTCTCGTCCCGCCTGACGAGCGCGACGGTCGAGGTCGTGCCGATTGATTCGTACGCCGAGGCCGCCGCCGAGGCGAAGCGGAAGGGTTGCGACTTCATCGTCTACGCCAACGTCTCGCACAAGAAGGGCGGGGGCGGCGGCTTCGGCGGGATGCTCGGGAAGGTCGGCGCGGCCGCGGCAGGGCTAGGCGGCGTGGGCGGCGGCTCCGGCGGCTCGGCCACGGCCAACGTCAAAGCGAAGGACGAGCTGACGCTCGACGTAAGACTTCAGGCCCCGGACACGGACACGCCCGCCGCTTCGAGCCAGTTCAAAGCCAAAGCCAAGTCGGCCGGCGAAGACATCGTCACGCCCGCCGTCGAACAGGCCGCGCAGTTGATTCTCGGAAGTGTGAAACAGTAGGCAGTAGGCAGTTCAGAATAAGACGAAGCAGTCTAAAGAGTCGGAGGCGGCGGGTCGTGAATCCCGCCGCCTCCGACTCTTTTAAGCCCCGCCTGTCCGAACTGCCTACTGCCTACTGCCTACTTCTCCTCCTTCATCGTGAGGTGCTTCGTCGTGCCCTCGGTGACGCTGAAGCCGGTGGGGATGAACTCGGAGGTGTCGGCGGATTTGAGTGAGGGCTGCTCGTTCGGCTTCGGCAGCTCGCGCGGCTCAAGTTCCTGCGCGCGCTTCCGCAGCTCGACGATCTTCCGGCTGACGAAAAGGCCGTTGAAGATGAGCGCGAGGCCGACCATCAGGGGGATGACGCCGGCGACCCAGATGCTGCGGAGTATCTCGGCGTCTCCCGGCGGATTGTTGCCGCTGCGGTAGAGCGCCATGCCGATGATCCAGAGGAAGATCATCACGCCGACGCCGACGAACGAGGTGATGACGCCGCCCTTGATCTCGTTGTAGCGCTTGATCTCCGGCGTCACGCCGCGCTGCCGCTCAAGCTCCTCCGTCCGCCGCTTGCGCTCAGACTCGGACATGAACATCTCCGCGACCCACGTCCGGCTCCAGTCGAACTTCTCGTCCGCCTCGCGCGCCGAGACCACCTGCCGCACCGCGTACAGGTTCGCCCCGCAGAGGTTGCAGAACTTCAGCTCGTCGCTCTGTTTGTTCCCGCACTGTGGACAGAACATTCGAAGTCCTCCCGTTTCAGATTAGGCGCCGCCGCAAAAGGTCGAGCGCGAACTGCGACGAGCGCCAGCGGATGAGGTAACGGTCGCCGGGCAGCATCAGCCGCTTGTGCTCGATGTGCGCGTCGTCGGCGAGCGCTACGTAGACCAGCCCGACCGGCTTCTCCTCCGTCCCGCCGCCCGGCCCCGCGATCCCCGTCACCGAAAGCCCGAAGTCCGTCCCGGCGCGCTGCTTCACGCCGACGGCCATCGCCTCCGCCACCTCGGCGGAAACCGCGCCGTGCCGCTCGATCAACTCCGCGGGCACGCCGAGCAGGCGCGTCTTCGCCTCGTTCGAGTAGGTGACGAAGCCCTCCATGAAGTAGGTCGAGGAGCCGGGCACCTCGGTCAGGCGGTGCGCGATGAGCCCGCCCGTGCAGCTCTCGGCCGTGGCGAGCGTGAAGCCGCCGACGGCGAGGCGCAGGCCGACGACCTCCTCCATCTTCTCTCCGCGGAAGGCGAAGATCGAATCGCCCAGCCGCTCCTCGATCTGGCCGGCGAGTCCGTCCAGCAACAACTCGGCCTCGGCCTCGGTCTTGCCCTGCGCCGTGAGGTGAAGTTCGATCTCGGTGTTGTTGAAGAGGATGGTCGTCTGCGGGTTCTTGTACTGCGTGTAGACCGGCGCGATGCGCTCGTCCACGGCCGACTCGCCCAGCCCCGCGACTCTCAGCACGCGGCGGACGACGCGCACGCCGCCCGCGCGCTCGGCGAGCCTGGGCAGGACGAGGTTGTCGAACATCGGCTTCATCTCGCGCGGCGGGCCGGGCAGGAGGACGACGACGCGGCCTTCGTGTTCGAGGTACATGCCGGGCGCCGAGCCGTTCGGGTTATTCAAGACCTCGGCGCCCTCCATGACCATCGCCTGCCGCGCGTTGATCTCGGGCATCTTGCGGCCCCAGCGGAGGAACTTCGCCTTAATGTCGTCCAAGACCTTCTCGTCGAGCAGCAGGCGGCGGCCGAGCGCGCGCGCCGTAATCTTGCGCGTGATGTCGTCCTCGGTGGGGCCGAGGCCGCCGGTGAGGACGACGATGCCGGAGCGCTTCAGGGCGTCGCGGACGGTCTCTTCGAGCCGCGCGTCGTCGTCGCCGACGATGGTCTTGAGCTTGACCTCGACGCCGACGGTGTTCAGGCGCTCGGTCAGCCAGAGGCTGTTGGTGTCTGTGCGGAACGGCGTCAGCAGCTCGGAGCCGACGGCGATGATCTCTGCTGTGAGCATGTCTGGCGAATGATAACCGACCGAAGGGTGTTTAAGAATCTGAAATCTCGAATTTGAAATCTCAAATCAACGGACTCAAACAATCGGACTCGTGTCTGACTGCTCGCGGCGTGCGTGGACACGCTCGCGCTCGCGCGGGGTGCGGCCGAACAGTTCGGTCGTCCCCTCGGTCACAGAGAAGTGCGCCGGCGGGAGCGCGGCCTCGCGCGCGTTCGAGAGCGCGGGCGTGTCGGCGATGAACTGTGACATGCGTGGGCCTCCGCCGTGCTCTTAATTCTCTTCCCGGTTTTTTACGACGCGGACGGCCCGCGTGTTTCCCCGCATCTTCAGTCGGCCGCGCCGAACGCCTGCACCTCGCGCACCCACATGACGAAGGGGCGGTTCTGCGGGCCGGACTGCGCGGGCTGGAAGAGGCGCACGCGCTCGGCGACGAAGGGCGCGAACTCGAAGGCCGCGCGGTCGATGTTGGCGCCCGGCTCCAGAGTCGAGACGGTGCGCCAACCCGCGCCGTCGGGCACCTGCAACTCGACGCTGCGCGAAGGCATGTAGCGGTCTTTGTCGAAGCCCCAGTAGACGTAGACGGCCGTCAGGCGTTGCGGCTTCCCGAAGTCGAGTTCAATCCAGTGCGGCTCCGGGCTTTCGGCCGAGACCCAGTTGCCCTGGTTGTAGCGCTTGGCCGCGATGTCGCGCACGTCAATCACGCCGTCGCTCAGAGGCCGCGCGTTGTATCCGTCGTAAGAGGAATCGACCTTCACGGCCGGCGCGAGCGAGGCGACCTTCGCGGGCGTCTCCGGCGTGGACGCGGGCGAAGGCTGCGGCGTCGCGTTCGCGTTCGTGTTCGCGTTCGACTCCTTCGGCGCGGTGACGTTGAAGCTTGAGACGAGGTAGACGAGCGACGCGAGCAGCGCGAGCAGCGCGGCCGAGATGCCGAAGAGTTTCAGGCCCTGGCCGCCGCGCTGGCGCGTCGTCGACTCCTGGCGGGCGAGCGCGGCCGTGGCGGGCGAAACGGTCAGGTCGTGACCGCAGGCGTGACAGACGACCTCGCCCGCCCCGACCTCGGCCTCGCACACGCGGCAGACCTTCGCCTCGCCGGAGCCGTCGGCAGAGAGCGGCTGCGTGTGATACGGGTCGCCCGAGAGTTCGTCCGTCGACTCGCCGCCGAGCACGTCCGTCCCCCTCGTGCTCGGCTCTTGAGAGACGCCGGCCCCGGCCGCCGGGAGCTGTGCCGTGTCGCGCCCGCGCGCCTTGCGCACGGCGCGCAGGAAGTCCGCGGTCGTATTGAAGCGGCGCTCGGGCTTCTTCTCCAGGGCGCGCAGCACGACCTTCTCGATGGCGGGCGGGACTTCCGGGTTGAGCGCGCTCGGCGGGCGCGGCGGCTGCTCGCGGTGCGCGCGCAGAATCTCGGTGCGCTGCCAGCCGTTCTTCGAGCCGGCGCGCCCGCCGAAGGGCGGCTCGCCCGTCAGCATCTCGTAGAGGATGACCCCGAGCGAGTAGATGTCCGAGCGCTGGTCGAGGTGCTCGCCCGCGGCCTGCTCGGGCGAGACGTAGCGCGGCGAGCCGTAGGCGATCTTCGACGTGTCGGTCGCCGACGCCCCGACCAGCTTGACGATGCCGAAGTCCGTGACCTTGATGCGGTCGCCGTCCGTGACCATGATGTTCGGCGGCTTGAGGTCGCGGTGGACGATGCCCTGGTGCGTCGCGCCCGACTCGTCGCGGTAGACGAAGGTGTGCGCGTAGGAGACGGCGTCGAGGATCTGCTCGAAGAGGTCGAGCGCGCGCTCCGTGCCGAGGCCCCCCGGGTGCTCCGCGATGCACTGCGCGAGCGAGCGCCCGTCGACGAACTCCATCACGATGAAGTAGGTCTGCTCGGAGACGATGTAGTCGTAGATTTTGACGACGCCCGGGTGGTCGAGCTGCGCCTGGACGTAGGCCTCGCGCTCGAAGCGGTGGCGGAGGCGGCGCAGGTCGTGCGTGCCGCGCGGGTTGATGGACTTGATGGCGACGACGCGCGGCAGCTTCTCGTGCCGCCCGCGGTAGACGACACCCATCCCGCCGCGGCCGACGGGCTCTTCGATGCGGTAGCTCCCGACCTTCTTCCCTGACTCCATCTGAACCGTTCGGGGGCGCTTAACCGGCGAGGTGCTCTAAATCGTAAGGCGTAGTTTCGTTATAGCAGAAACGCGGGCGGATGACATTAACGCAGCGTTAACGTCGGCCGCGTCCGCAGGTGTACAGGCTCCCCGCCTTAAAAGCGGGAGCGCGGCGGCCCCGCGTGAGGCCGCCGCGCTCTGGGAAGCCCGTCCCGGCTTCAGGCCGTCTTCTTCTCTTCGTCGTAGAGGTCGCGCAAGACCTCGGCGATGGGCTGGGGCACGACCGGCGTCGGCGTCGGCGGCGCGAGCGGGCGCCGCCCCGTCAGCGTGTGAAGTCCGCCCTCCTCCGGCCTGTGCGCCGCGGGCGGGATGACCGGCTGTTGCTGCCGCGCGAGGGCCACGCGGGCGCGGCTGTCTTCGAGCATGGCGGCGGCGCGCGTGCGGCGCGCGCGCTCCAGGTTGCGCATGGCGGCCGTCGTCTGCGGCGCCTCGTTCGGCTCGCGCTCGATGCGGCGGAGCACGTCCACGTAGCGGCGCAGTTCCGGAGAGGGCTGCGTGCGCGAGCCCTCGTCGCCGCCGTCCTCCTCGACGAGGTAGGCGAGGTGCTCGGCGGCGGCCTCGTGTTCGCCGGCGCGGTGGTAGAGCGCCCCGAGGGTGAAGTAGACGAGCGGCGGCGGGTCGGCCATCATGTGCAGGACGCGCTCGCCCTCGGCGATGACGCGGTTGACCTCGAAGCCGTACCAGCGCTTCTCCTCGTCGCGGAGGATTTCGTTGGCCGAGACGTAGAAGTCGAAGATGTTCTTCACGTCCTGCTGCTCGGAGCGCTGGACGGCGCGCCAGACGAAGTAGACGACCGTGGCGAAGAAGAGGATGACGGTCAGGGGGATGCCCATCACGGCCAACATCGCCATGATGACGAGCACCGCGATCAGACGCTGCGCCGTTTCCTGCCCCTTCGTCATGATGCTCGTAAATCGTGAATCGTAAATCGTGAATAGAAGAAGCCGGTTCTTACTATTCACGATTTACGATTTACCATTCACTCTCCCTATGATCTTCTCGCCCGCCTCGGGGGTCGAGAGCGGGCCGCCGAGGTCGCGGGTGGTCTCGCCCGCCGCGATTGATTCCCTCACAGCCCTTTCGACCGCCGCCGCCGCTTCCGCGTGTCCGAGGTATTCTAGCATCAGCGCCGTGCTGAGGATAGCCCCTGCCGGATTCGCCTCGCGCTTGCCCGCGAGCGGCGGCGCGCTGCCGTGGACGGGCTCGAAGAGCGAGACGCGGCCGGGGTGGATGTTGCCCGAGGCGGCGAGGCCGAGGCCGCCCTGGAGCGCCGCGCCGAGGTCGGTCAGGATGTCGCCGAAGAGGTTATTGGTGACCACCACCTCGTACTGCGCGGGGTTGAGGATCATGAACATCGCCGCCGCGTCCACGTACTGGTGGTTCGCCTCGATGCCGTCGTAGCGCGCCGCGACTTCTCTAAAGACGCGCTGCCAGAGGTCGCCGCCGAAGCGCTGCACGTTCGACTTGTCGCACATCGTCACCTTCCGGCGCCCGCGCGCGCGCGCGTACTCGAAGGCGGCGACGCAGATGCGCTCGACGCCTTTCCGCGTGTTAACCTCCTCCTGCGTGGCGACCTCGTCCGGAGTCCCCTTCTTGAGAAAGCCGCCCATGCCCGTGTAAGACCCTTCGGTGTTCTCGCGGAAGACGACGAAGTCGACGTCCCCGACCGCGCGCCCCTTGAGCGGCGTCAGGCGCTCGTGGAGCAGGCGCACCGGGCGCAGGTTGATGTAGAGGTCGAGGCCGCGCCGCATCCCCAGCAGAATCTCCTCGGCGTGCTGGTTCGAGGGCACGCGCGGGTCGCCGAAGGCCCCGGCGAGGACGGCGTCGAACTCGTCCGAGAGCATTTCGAGCGCGCCCTCGGGCAGGCCGACGCCCTCTTTCAGGAACTTGTCCGCGCCCCAGTCGAAGTGCTTCAGCTCCACGCGGACGCCGTGCGTCTCGCGCAGGCGTTCGAGCAGGCGGACGGCCTCCTCAATCACCTCCGGCCCGATGCCGTCGCCCGGCACGACCGCGACCCTCTTCACGCCTTCTGTCATCAACCCTCCGGTTAACTCAGTCTTGCGGATGTTGTGAGAACTAGTTCACCACAGAGACACAGAGGCACAGCTTGTTGAGAACTAAAGACAAAGCTGTGTCTCTGTGTCTCTGTGGTGAAATTCAATCAAGTATCACCCCCAAGACGAATATCAGAAAGGCACACACAAGACCGGCACGCGCGCGCCGCGCAGGACTTTCTCGGCCGTGGAGCCGAAGAGGAGTTCCTCGGCGCCGGTCGAGCGCCCGCGCACGCCCATGACGATCATCGGCAGGTCGAGGTCGCGCGCGATCTTGAGAATCTCGACGAAGGGGCTGCCGACGACGATCATCCGCTCGATCTCCACGTCCCCGACCTGGATGCCTTCGAGCGCGGTCGCGAAGTTCGCCTCGGCCTGCGCGCGCACGCGCGCCGTGATGTCGTCGGTCGAACCCATCCCGGCCGCGACGGCGTCCTCGACGAAGTCCTTGTCAATCACGTGCAGCAGAGTCAGATCGCCGCCCGGCTCCGCTATCCGCAGCGCCACGCGCACCGCGTTGATCGAAGTCTGTGAGAAGTCCACGGGTACGAGTATGTCAGGAGCTTGCAACATGGGAGACCTCCGGAGGGGTGCTGGGTTCTAGGTGCTGGGTGCTGGGGTAAAACCAGGTCTTCACCAGCACCCAGCACCTAGAACCCAGCACCCCCTTTCACCTTTTCCTCGACGCGGGGCAGGCTCGCGAGCACCACGTCGCCGACGGCCTTGAGGCTGTGGGGTGAGATTTTGTCGAGCGTGTCGTCGGCCGTGTGCCAGAAGGGGTAGGTCGAGAGCTGTATGAGGTCGACCGAGGGCACGCCCGCCTTCAGGAAGGGTTCGTGGTCGTCGCCGCCGACCCCCTCCGCGCGCTCGACGAACTGCTTCGCGTAGCCCAACTCGCGCGCCGTCTTCCACAGGACGTCCACGAGCCAGGGCGTGGACATGTCGTCGCGCCCCAGCTCAAGCTTGTCGTAGCCCATCATGTCGAGCAGGATGAGGGCGCGGACGTTCTTCAACCTGTTCAAAGCCTTCAGCCGCCCGACCTCGTAGCGGCTGCCGTAGGTGTTGTCGGGCCGGCCCGGCTTCGAGCACTCGTCCCACTCGCGGCAGACGGCCTCCTCGCCGTCGAAGAAGACGAAGCGGTAGGTGAAGCGCGTCTTGCCCTGCATCGCCTTGAAGGCGCGCACCAGCTCGATGAGCGCGCCGGCAGACGAGCCGCCGTCGTTGGCGCCGACGAAGGCGAACTCCTTGTAGCGCTTCGTGTCGTAGTGGCCGGTGATAAGGATGGTGTCGTCGGTCTCGCCCGGCAACTCGCAGACGATGTTCACCATCCTGACTTTGCCCGCGGGCGTTTCGGCCAGCCACACGTCTTCGCGGACACTCATCCGGCCAACTCCGCGCCTGTGCAGGTTGGGCGCCGAGGGGTCGCCGCCGAGCTGTTCGAGGATGTACTGGCGCGCCGCCTCAAGCTCCTTCGACCCCGAGGGGCGCGGGCCGAACTCGACGAGTCTCTTGACGTGTTCGTACGCGCGCTGCCCGCTGAAAGGCGTGGCCGCGCCCGGCTGCTGCGCGTAGACGGGACTCTGCCCGCCGCGCCCGGACTGCGCGCGCGACGCCGTCTGCGACGCGAAGGCCGTCGCCAGAAGCAGTCCGGCGGCGAAGGCGAGAGGCTTGGCTCTCATGGGAATGGATAGTAGGCAGATGGCATTAGGCAGTAGGCAGTGCGCTCCGCTTTGCGGAGGTCGCCGATGACATTCGCAGGGTTCGCAATCATGAACAGTTTTCAACTGCCTACTGCCTACTTCTCAAATGGCCGGGCCGTCGTGGCCCGGGTCTTCGTCCGAGGCCGGCGTGGGCTGCGGCGTCGCCTCGGGCCGTCGGCGCTCACGCTCGCCCCTCGAGAGCCTGCGGCCGCGGCCGGCGAGCAGGTCGAGCCCCTTGCCCACGATGTCGAAGGGGAGGTCGATGGCGCGCACGAGCGTCTCGTAGGCCACGTCGGCTTCGAGCCCGGCGAGCGTCGCGATCTTCTGCCGCAGCGGCAGGCGCTTGAACTCGCCTTTGAAGTCGCGCGCCGTCTCCTCGGTCGTCTCGGCGCGTTCGGCCCGCGGGACTGGGCTCAGCACGAGGTCGCCCTCGCGCTCGGCCTTCGCCTGGCAGGCGAGCCGCTCGCCCGCGGACAGCCTCTCGTCCCCGAGCCGCTCGCGCTCGGCCTCGGTCACGGCCGACAGCAAATCCGCGCCCGACTCGACGACGACGGCGCACGTGTCGCACTCGCCGCGCCCGTCGCACTCCGCGGGGAGCTTGACGCCGTGGCGCCGCGCCGCGTCGAGCAGGCACGTCCCGTCCGCGACCAGACCCGTGTGCCCGCCCCCCTCGGTCTTCCACTCGACGTTGACGGTCATACAAAACCTCGCACTCAGACTGTTATCAGGGAGACAGGTGAAACTTACATCAGGCGGGTGGGAAAGGCAAAAGGAGTAGGCAGTAGGCAGATGGCAGTAGGCAGTTAGCCGGATGCGAAAGTAAGCAAATGAATCGGAGGCGGCGAGTCTCTCAGCTCACCGCCTCCGATTCATCCGGCCCGTTTTATCGTCTTCAACTGCCTACTGCCATCTGCCTACTGCCTACTGCGTATTGGGTGCCGAGGCGAAGCGGATGCGCGGCTCGGCGGCTGACTCTTCCGTGGGCGCGTCGGACTTGCGCTGGCACTGTGCGCAGACGCCGAAGATGCGAAGGCTGTGCTGCGTGGGGCGGAACTTGTGCTTGGCGACGATGGCGTCCTGGATGGCTTCGAGTTCGGCCGAGTAGAACTCGATGGTCTTGCCGCACTCGGTGCAGATCATGTGGTCGTGGTGTGGGTGGTTGTAGTTGTGCTCGTAGCGCGTGCGGCCGTCGCCGAAGCGCACCTCGCGCGCGAGCCCCGCCTCGACCAGCAGCTTCAGCGTGCGGTAGACGGTCGTGTGACCGACGTTGGGGTCTTCCTCCTTGACGAGCTGGTAGAGGTCTTCGCTCGAAAGGTGCTTCTCGGTGCGCAGGAAGACTTCGAGGATGGTGTCGCGCTGCGCCGTCCGCTTCAATCCCGCGCGCTGGATGTGCCGGTGGAAAATCTCTTTCTCTTCAGTCATACACTTCCGCTGCCGCCCGCCGCCCCGACGAGGTGTCGCTTTGGCCGCCATTTTAACACGGCCCGCCCGCTCCCCAAGTCTAATTTTGAACCCCGCCGCGCCCCGTGCTATCTTCACCCGCAAGTGCCGGGGTGGCGAAATCGGTAGACGCAACGGACTTGGTTCTTTGAGCACACGGGGCGAAATCCCCGTCGTGAATGGGGTCAAATTCGGTGAACCCTTTCAACTGGCAACACCGAGCTAAGCTCGGAGGCTCGACCTTTGCCGCGGTAGGTGGGAGTTAAGGCATGGCAGTTAGGGCAGAGCAATCGCAGGTTGGAGAGTCTGTTGTCGGAGTGGTTCCCGTCAATGTGGTCTAGTTCGAGCGGTATTGGTTGTCCGAGCCATTCCGTGTTTTTGCAACTGGAACATTCGCGGGTAAGAACTCCCTCTGACAGAAGTTTTCTTTTCAGCTTGTAGGACTGAATGGGTAATTCGTTACCCAGGTATTTCCTTAACGGTTGCTTCGGCCCCGTACGCCGACCTTTATTCCAATTCTGTCCGGTGAAGTGAGAGACGCTGATTCCGAAGTGGTTGATTGCTCTTTTCAACACTTCGTAATTCCCGCCGTAAGGGGCGACGCCAAGTTTCTTTAACGTTTGGGCAAATGAAGTCGAGTTCTTCACGGCTTCCGCGAGCTGACGTTCAGTATACTTGCGCAGCTTCATACGACCTCCAAGAAAGTGTAGAGACTAGACGGCCCCCGCCTGACTGTTGCGCTCGGAGCGTAATAAAAGGTGAAGGTATAGTCCAGACCACGAACCGTCGTTGTGTGGCGGGCGGCGAAAGCCGTGGTGGTAAGAAAATCCGTTGGCCGGAAGGCCGTGCGGGTTCGAGTCCCGCCCCCGGTATGGAGTTAAAAGAGGAGGCGCAGATCGTTTCTATCTGCGCCTCCTCTTTTAACTCGGTGTCGAGTCGGACGCGCCCTATAGCTGGGAGCGCGGGCATCCCTGCCCGCTAGCGTGCGTGAGCACGCTGACCGTCATCCTCTTTCTCTCAACGTCGAGATTTAAAGTCACACGTCATTCGCGCTCTCGCGCTCAGGCGGGCTGTAGGGTGCCCGCGCTCCCAGCGAAGAGAGGCGTCTTTTTATTCACTGCGCGGGGTTGGCGACGTTGAAGACGACGCGCCAGGGGCCTTTGGGGTCGCGCTTCCAGACGCGCGCGTAGTGGCCGAGTTCGGCGGGCTTCTCGTCGGACTTGTTCGTCCGAAGCTCGTAACTACCGTAGGCGTAGCCGAGGTCGCCCGAGGCAGAGACGTCAGCCTTGAGGGGCTTCCAGGTGATGTACTCGCTCAGAACCTTGACGGCCTTCGCGACCGACTCCTTGCCGACGAGCGGGAAGGTGCCCTGTCGGTAGAGCCTCAGGGAGTCGTCGGCGCGCGCGAGAAGCGCCGTGCGGAAACCAACTGACGCGGACGCTTCGGAGAGCGTGCGTTCCGCATCCACGAGCGACCGGCGCGAGGCGTCCACGTCTGCCGCGGCCGGTTTGAGGCTCTTCTTGAGAGACGCTGGGTAGGACAGTGCGGTCTCGGTCACTTCGGGCGCGGGGTGGCGGATGCCGAGGTCGAGCACCCACTTCCAGAAGCCGTCCGGCTGCCTGCGCCAGACGGTGAAGAAGTGGCCGGTGTCGTCGGGCTTCTCCTGCGTCGGCTTCTCACGAAATTCGAAGGGGCCGGTCGTCCAGCCCATGTCGCCCGCGCGCGAAACGTCCGCGTAGGTCGGCCACCACGTCAACAAGCCCGCCGGCGCGGGGTCGCGCCGCGACCACGTCTCGATGGCGTTGACCGGCCCTTGCCGGTTGACGACGACGCCGTCGGGCGCGGCGTAGGCGAGGAAGGCGGGCTTCATGCCCTCGTCGATGGAGCGCTGCGCGAAGGCGTGCTCGGCCCCGACGACGGGCGCGAGCGACGCGGGGAAGCCCTTCTCGTTGACGGGCAGCGGCGGCAACTGCGTCGGCCGGCGCGACGTCTGCGCGGAAGAGCCGACAAAGACCAAAACGCACACGGCCAGCGCGGCCGCGACCGAGAACACGGCGACTTTCATCATCTTCATTCCCTTCACCATCAATCCGACGTGGAAGAGTTGCGTCAGGCTTAATGTCTCTGCTTGAGGTCGAACCGTTCGACGTACGCGGGCGGCTCCGTCTCCGCGGGCAGGCGCGGGTCTGCCACGGGCCGACCCGGTTCGACGCTCAGAGGGAGGACGCCGGCCCAGACGGGAAGCTGATAGTCCTCCTCGTCGTCGACGGGCGGCCCCGTCCGAATCTTGGCGGAGGCTTCCGTCAGCCGGATGGCGAGGACGGTCGTCGCGGCCAGCTCCTGCGCGGTCGGCCAGCGCACGTCGGCCCAGCGGCCGGGCATGACGTGTTCGGTGAAGGCTTCGAGCGCCGCCGCCTTCTCCGCCTCCTCTTCGACGACGCGCGCGCGGCCGAAGACGACGACCGAGCGGTAGTTGATCGAGTGGTGAAACGCGGAGCGCGCGAGCACGAGGCCGTCCACGAGCGTCACCGTCACGCACACGTCGGCGCCCGCGGCGAGCGCCTTCTGCATGCGGCTCGCGCGCGCGCCGTGCAGGTAGAGCACGTCGCCCTTGCGCCCGTACGCGGTCGGGATGACGAAGGGCTGGCCCTCCAGGACGAAGCCGACGTGGCAGACGAAGCCCTCGTCGAGAATGCCGTAGACGGTCTCGCGCTCGAACGAGCCGCGCTTCGGCAGGCGGCGCAACGTCGTCCGCGCGGTGGCGGGGAAGTCCTCGGCGGCCTTCGTGTCGCCGCCCTCGTTCACGTCGTCCATTCCTTCAGCCCTTCCTCTTCCAGAGCCGCTGCGAGGGGATGCGCAGCGCGCGGTTGAACTTGCTCGAAGCGTTCTCCCAGGCGATGGTCTCCGTCAGCTCGACGATCTCGTCGTTGTTGTAGAACTCGCGAAGGCGAGCGAACAGCTCGTCCGACACGTCAAGCCCGGTCACTGTCATCGCATCGGCGTAGGCCAGGGCGACCCGCTCCGCCTTCGTGTAGAGCGGACTCGTCTCGTATTCGTGGAGCGCGTCGATCTTCTCGTCCGAAAGACCCATTTCGCTGCCGACCGCAGCGTTGATGTCCTGTCAAAACTCGCAGCCGTTGTGCCAGGCCACGCGGCGGTTGAGGAGCGCGACGAGCTTTGCGTCGAGAAGTCCCGAACCGTCGAGGCCCGTCCACATCGCGCGCACGCCGCGGAAGATGGTCGGGCGCCGCGCGTGGACGAGGTGGTTGGCGAGGGGCGCGCCCCACTTCTCCGCCTGCGCCCTGAAGACGCGGCGGGCGTAGTCGTCCGCTTCTTCGGGCTCCACGCCTTCGATTCTCATTCCGGTGACCTCATAAAAAGACGTGGCGGAAGCCCGACCGTGAGGGAGGGCGTCGGTCGGACTCAGAAGGAGGGAGGATGAGAGACACGCCGTCTTTCGTCCTCCCTCCTTACCTTGTTAAGACGTACGCCCTCCCTCACGGTCGGGCTTCTGCCCGCTCAGTATTTCGGGACGCTCGGGTCTACGTCGTTCGACCAGGCGGTGATGCCGCCTTTGAGGTTGACGAGTTTGCCTTTGAAGCCGGAGCGCGTGAGCGCCTCGATGGCACGGGCGCTGCGGACGCCGCCCTTGCAGTGGACGACCGTCTCGCGGCCCTCGTCGATTTCGCCCATGCGCTGCGTGACCTGCGCGAGCGGGATGAGCTTGGTGCCGGGGATGCGTGCGATGTCGTATTCGTTCGGCTCGCGCACGTCGATGATCTGCAGGTCGTCGCCCTGGTCGATGCGCTGTTTGAGTTCCGTCGCGGTAATCTCTTCCATCCTTCCCTCCGTCTCTGAATTAGTCTGAACCGCCGCGGGCGGCGGCGTGAGGCCGCAGAACTGCTCGTAGTCGATCAACTCCTTCACCGTCGGGTTCTCGCCGCAGACGGGGCAGGCCGGGTCTTTCCTCAACTTCAGCTCGCGGAAGCGCAGCTTCCACGCGTCGAAGAGGAGCAGACGATTAATGAGCGGGTCGCCGCCCCCGAGGATGAGCTTGATGGCCTCGTTGGCCTGTATGGCGCCGATGATGCCGGGCAGCACGCCCAGCACGCCGCCCTCCGCGCAACTCGGGACGAGTCCCGGCGGCGGCGGCTCCGGGTAGAGGCAGCGGTAGCACGCGCCGCGCGCCGCCCAGAAGACGCTGGCCTGACCCTCGAAGCGGAAGATCGAGCCGTAGACGTTCGGCTTGCCAGTCAGCACGCACGCGTCGTTGACGAGGTAGCGCGTCGGGAAGTTGTCGGTGCCGTCGACGACCATGTCGTACTCGCGGAACAGCTCCAGAGCGTTCTCGCTCGTCAGGCGCGTCTCGTAAGCCTCGATCTTGACGTGCGGGTTGATGTCAGACAGGCGGTCGCGCGCCGACTCGATCTTGGGGCGGCCCACGTCCTTCGTCCCGTGCACGATCTGACGTTGGAGGTTCGACGCGTCCACCACGTCGAAGTCCACCACGCCGAGCGTGCCGACGCCGGCCGCGGCGAGGTACATCCCCGTCGGCGCGCCCAGGCCGCCCGTCCCGATCATCAGCACGCGCGCGGCCTTCAGCTTGCGCTGCCCCTCCATGCCGACCTCGGGCATGATGAGGTGGCGGCTGTAGCGCGCGATCTCATCATTTGAAAGCGTCGGCAACACTTCCGCCTTAACCGCCTCCGCCTCGGTCGTCGCGCCGCCCGCGATGGCGGGGATGATGGAGACGGTGTCGCCGTCCTTGACCGGCGTGTCGAGGCGCTGCGCGTGGCGTATGTCCTCGTCGTTGACGTAGACGTTGACGAAGCTCCTCAAGGCGTTCTGCTCGCCGTAGAGGTGGCGACGAAGCTCCGCGTGCTCGCCCGTCACCTTCTCCAAAGCCTCGCCCACGGTCGCGGCCTCGACCGACACTTCCGCGCGGTCGCCCGCGAACTGCCTGAGCGCCGTCGGGATGAAAACTGTCACTGCCATTTCGGGTTCACTCCTCTTTATCGAACCGGCGGCGGGGGCGACTGCGCGGCCTCGCCGTCCTCACTCCGTTCTTCTGCGTCCTTCTTCTTGAAGGGGTCGGGCATCGCCGCGCCGCGGGGCACGGCCCAGACTTCGAGCCGGCCGAAGCCGGAGTCCTCCGCGGGGCCGCTCAGGACTACGAGGCGCTGCGCGTCGAAGCCCTGCTTCTTCAGCAGCGCCGCCTTCAGGCCCTCGGCAATCTTGAAAACGTCGGGCGCGGGCTGGTCTGAGCCGTCCACGCCGGTGGGGACGCCCGAGCCGTCGCCGGGGTAGACGACGATGCAGCCGAGGTTGCGCTGGTCTGCGCGCAACATCTCGGACAGGTTCTCAAGCATCCAGTCGGCGGCGTCCTGCTCCTCCCACATGAAGGAGTTCTCCGCGAGCAGCACGGCCTCTTTGAGCGTCGAATCCTCTTCGACGTGTTTGACCGGCGGCTTCTCCTTCGCCCCGACCCAAAATTCGACGATGCCGTACGCGTCCTCTTCGCCGTCGTCTTCCGACTTTGCCCTCCTCTTATTTTTGGCGGAGGCGGGGCCGCCGTTGATGACGGTCAGGCGGTCGGCAGTAACCTCATCCCCAGTTAGCTTCTGCCGCTCGCGCGTGCCGGCGCGGCGCCAGTAGCCGGGGGCCGCGCCCGGCGGCGAGTAGACCACGACGTACCCTTGCGACTCCTTCTGCTTCTTCAGAAGGTCGGCGAAGGAATGGTAGATGATGCCGTCGTTGAAGTCGCCCGGCTCGCCCCCTTCCGTGTCGTATAAGACCGTCTCGTTGTAGACGCCAAGCTCCACGTACTTCCCCGCGAAGGGTCTCGCCTCCCTCTTCCCCGGCGGCTTGAAGGCCGGCGGCTCGGCGCCCTCGGGCACGAGCCAAAGCTCCATCGAGAGGTCTTCGCCCGGCACCTCCGCGCCGTCCAGGAGCACGAAGCGCGACTCGAACTGCCCGCGGTAATCAACGAGGTAGTTCAGTAAGTATTCGCCCCACGCGTGCGCGGCCCCGCGCAGCCGCTGCCGCGAGTCGTGCGCGATGATGTAGCCCTTCGCGTTCGGCTCTTTATCTAACTCGATGGCGAAGTTGTCGAGGCGCGCGCCCCCGGCGCAGCCGTGGAGCTTGCCGAACTCGTCAACCTTCCGCGCGACCAGCCGGCCCTGGTTCGCATCCTGTGCAGAGGCGATACAGGTTGCCAGCGACACGAAGAGCGCGGCGAAGAGCACGCGGGGCAGATGTTCTTTAAAAGTCGAAGAGTTCAAGACGCCTCCCGCCTTTCGTTGACGACCTCCTCCTCTTCGAAGCGCGAGCGGTCGGCCAGGAGTTCCCACGAGCGCAGTTCGACCGCCTTCCCCTCCCGCACCGAGACGACGACGTACGACATCGTCGGCCACGGCGCGAGGTGTTCGAGGTCGTACTGCGAGGGCACGGCCGGGTGGTTCGGGTGCGAGTGGTAGTTGCCCACGACGCCCAAACCCTCGGCCGCGTAGCGGCGCTCGGCGCGCGCGTATTCGAGCGGCTCAATCGCCATGCGGTGATACTGCTCGCCCTCGTCGGCGAACGTGTTCGCGGCGGGCAGGGCCGCGTGGATGATGCGCGCGCGCCCTTCGTCCACGATGCGGCCGACGAGCAGCCCGCAGCACTCGCGCGGGTACTCGCGCTCCGCGTGCCGCTCTATCTCCGCGCGCAAGCTCGGGTCGAGTCTAATCACACGCCCTCCCCCCAGAACTCTTCGCTCAGGTAGCGCCCGCCGCCGTCGCACAGGATTGTGACGACGAACGAGCCCGGCGGGAGCCGTTCGGCGTACCTCAGGGCGGCGGCCACGTTCGCGCCGGAGCTGACGCCGACGAAGAGTCCTTCTTCGAGCGCGAGCCGGCGCGCCATCGCCTGCGCCTCCTCGGTCGAGACCTCGACGCGCTCATCCGCGAGGCCGGCGTCGAAGATGCCCGGCACGATGGAGGTCTCGACGTGGCGCATCCCCTCCAGCCCGTGCAGCGGCGAGTCGGGCTGCATCAGCACGGCCCTCAGGTTCGGGTTGAACTCTTTCAGACGCCGCACCGTCCCCGTGAACGTCCCCGAGGTGCCGACGCCCGCGAGGAAGTGCGTGACGCGACCCGCGGCCTGCTCCCAGATTTCCGGCGCGGTGCCCTCGTAGTGCGCGCGCCAGTTCGCGGGGTTGTCGTACTGGTTCGGGTAGAAGTAGCGCCCCGGCTCCTCGGCCGCCAGACGCTGCGCGAGTCTCTGCGGGGCGTCGTTCCCCTCGCGCGGGTCTGTCTCGATTAACTCCGCGCCGTAGACGCGGAGCATGCGCTTGCGCTCGGGGCTCGCGTGGCCCGGCAGGCACAGGCGCACGCGGTAGCCGCGCGCCGCCCCGATCATCGCGTAGGCTATCCCCGTGTTCCCGCTCGTCGCGTCGAGGATGATCTTGTCCGGCGTGAGCCGGCCCGTGCGTTCGCCGTCCAGAATCATCGAGAGCGCCGCGCGGTCTTTGACCGAGCCGCCCGGGTTCAGGTGCTCGGCCTTGGCGTAGACCTCCACGCCGCGCTCCCCGAGTTCGCGCGCCAGACGCGGGAGCCCGAGCAGAGGCGTCCGGCCGACGTTCTCAAGCAGGCTGGTCGGTTCCTTCCCCAACTCAAAAGCCCCCGCGCCTTGAACCATTTGAACGCTCACTGCCCCAAGTCGCGCTTCGAGAGATACCAGTCGGTGACCTCGTTCTTCGACTTGAAGTCGTCCTCCATGCGCTTCGCCGCGTCGTCGAGCGTCTGCGGCGGCGGGACGACGACCTTGTCGCCCTTCTGCCAGTTGGCCGGCGTCGAGCAGGCGTTCTGGTCGGCCGTCTGCAAGGCGTCGAGCGCGCGCAAGACCTCGTCGATGTTGCGACCCAGGCTCATCGGGTAGTAGATGAGCGCGCGCACCTTCTGCTGCGGGTCGATGATGAAGACGGCGCGGACGGTCGCCGTCTCGGACGCCCCGGGGTGGATGAGGCCGTACCTCTGCGCGACCTTCGTGTCGAGGTCGGCGATGACGGGGAAGTCTATCTGGACGTTGAAGTGATCCTGGATGTTTCTGATCCAGGCGATGTGCGCGGGGACGGAATCGACCGAGAGGCCGACGAGCTGTGCGCCGCGCTCCTTGAACTCCGCGGAGCGGCGCGCGAACTCGACGAACTCGGTCGTGCAGACGGGCGTGAAGTCCGCCGGGTGCGAGAAGAGAACGACCCAGCGGCCCTTGTAGTCGGAGAGCTTCAGCTGGCCTTGCGTGGACTTGGCCTCGAAGTCCGGCGCGGGGTCGTTGATGCGCGGGAGACTCTGGGTCGGCTCTTGTGTCGGTGCAGTGCTCATGACTCGACTCCTCTTGTCGTCTGAAAGTTGGGAACGTTTGCAAACTCTTTCGGCCTGAAAAGGCTTTGGCGGCGCACGGGCCGCCGTCCCTTCGAAAACTCCTGCGGAAGAATTTTGCTCGCGGCAAGCTTACACGAAATCCGTCCGTTTTCAACCGCCGGCGCTGCCGAAAACTGCCGCGGCGGGTTGAAGCACCCCGCCGCTTTTTGCTTTCAACGCCCCGCATACGATTTAGTGCAGGCCGCACCTCCTTTAGCTCGCCGGGTGGTTAAAGACGACACGCCGAGGGGCTGGCTTTTCCGCGTGAAATCCGCTAAATACTGTGTCGCAAACAGAAAAACACCTCGCACAGATCGTGGCACACACGTTGCTCAACCTATGAGCGGCGGCCGACGCGCGCACGTCGCGCGAGGCGGCACGCCGATTGAGGAGGGTTTGAAGAAGATGACACACGGCAAGAGTTTCGCCCGGAGGGCGACGGTTCTCATAGCCCTGTTCGCGCTCGTGCTCGGCACACTCGTGCCCGACGCCTCTGCGCAGCGCCGCCGCGCGCGGCGCACCGTCCGCAGGACGACGACGCGCACGACGCGCACGACTGTCCCGGCGCCTCCGCCGCTCCGTTACTTTACGGTGCCGGCCGACACGGTCGTCCGCGTCCGCATGGACACGGAGCTGAACTCCAGGACGGCGCGCGTCGGCGACCGCTTCTCGACATCCGTGACCGAGCCGGTCTACGGCGGTGGCAGCGGCGTGGACGTGATCCCCGTCGGCAGCAAAATCTGGGGCCGCGTCACGGCGGTGAATCGCTCTGGGCGCCGCACGCCCGGCAACATTACTGTCAGCTTCAACCAGGTGGAGTTGCCCAACGGCGCGCGCCACCCGATCAACGGCTCCCTGTCGAGTCTCCAGACCGACGACGTGAACGCCGACAACGAGAGCACGGTCAGGGGCACCGGCAACCGCAAGCGCGACGCGGTCTTCATCGGCGGCGGCGCGACGACGGGCGCCATCATCGGCGCCATCGCGGGCGGCGGCAAGGGCGCGGCCATCGGCGCCATCCTCGGCGGCGCGGCCGGCACGGGCGCGCGCGTCTACGAGAAGGAGCAGGAGGCCGAGGTGAAGTCGGGCACGACGTTCGGCGTCATCCTCAACCGCGCGGTCTCTATGCCCGAGTACCGCGGACAGTAAGTTCTAACGAGATCGGCCGTGCCCCTCGGGGTCGGCCGGTTCGGAGGAAGCCCGCAAGCGAAGGGGAGAGCGCGGGCGGGCTTCCAACGAAAATTTGAGAGCCTCCTGAAAGGCATCCAAGAGTTCGGTCGCCCCTGTCATAACGTAAGCGAGCGACCGCACAAGGAGAGGCCCCGTTGCGAAGGGGAGAGCGCAACGGGGCCTCTTCTTTTCTGCCGTTAGCTGTTGGCTCTTAGCTCTTAGCTGATAGCGCCTCTTCCCTTCTGTAGACGACGCGGCCGGCGACGACGGTCGCGACGGCGGCGCCCTGGAATGACCAGCCGTCGAAGGGCGTGTTGCGGCTTTTGGATTTGGAGCGGGCGGCGTCGAACGTCCAGCGCCGTCCGGGGTCGAGGACGGTCACGTCGCCGTGCGCGCCGGGGCGGAGCGTGCCGCGGTCTTCGAGGCGGAAGATGCGCGCGGGGTTAACCGAGAAGAGCTCGACCAGGCGTTCGAGCGTGACGAGCCCCGGGTGGACGAGCCGTTCGAAGGCGAGGCCGACGGCCGTCTCAAGGCCCGTGATGCCGAAGGCGGCGCGGTCGAACTCAAGCTCCTTCTCGTCGGCGTGGTGCGGCGCGTGGTCTGTGGCGACGGCGTCCACGGTGCCGTCGGCGATGGCTTCGAGTACCGCGTCGAGGTGTTCGCGGCTCCGCAGCGGCGGGTTCATCTTCGTGTTGGTGTCGAAGCCCTCGCAGGCCGCGTCGGTGAGCGTGAAGTGGTGCGGCGTCACCTCGCAGGAGACTTCCAGACCTTTCTCCTTCGCGCGGCGGACGGCCTCAATCGCCCCGCGCGTCGAGACGTGCGCGAGGTGGACGCGCGCGCCCGTCAGCTCCGCCAGGGCGCAGTCGCGCATCGCGTCCGACTCTTCGGCGAGCGCCGGCCGACCGCGCAAACCCAAACGCAAAGACCACTCGCCTTCGTGCACGACGCCGCCGGCCGCGAGCGTCTTGTCGTCGCAGTGATCCATCACCGTGAGGTCGAAGCCGCGCGCGTACTCCAACGCGCGGCGCATCAGGCCGGGCGAAGGGACTGGGTGGCCGTCGTCGGTGACGGCGACGATGCCGGCGCGCCTCATCTCGCCCATCTCGGCCAGCTCTTCGCCCTTCGAGCCTTTGGTGATGGCGCCGACCGGGAAGACGTTGGCGAGGCGCGCGGCCGCCGCCTGCTCGACGATGAAGCTCGTGACGGCGGGGTTGTCGTTGACGGGGTCTGTGTTGGGCATCGCGCAGACGGAGGTGAAGCCGCCCGCGACCGCCGCCAAAGCGCCCGACGCGATGGTCTCCTTATACTCCTGCCCCGGTTCGCGCAGGTGCGTGTGCAAATCTATGAAGCCGGGCGCGACGATGAGGCCGGTCGCGTCGAAGACCTCGGCGCCTTCGGGCCTGGCCTCGCCGCTCCTGAGCAGGGCGGCGACGCGGCCGTCTTCGATCAGGAGGTCGCGGCCGCCGTTCACATTCTGCGTCGGGTCTACGACGTAGCCGTTGACGATAAGCAGTCTCATCTTTTACTTCAGGCCCTCGGAGCGCGAGGCGGCCGCGGCGCTGCTGAGCGGCTCGGGCGCGGGCTCGACCTCGGTCTTGGCCTGGGCGTTCGGGTTGGTCGCCGTCGTCGTCACGCCCGCGCCGCCGCCGAGCAGGTAGAGCACGGCCATGCGCACGGCGAGTCCGTTGGCGACCTGGTCGAGGATGAACGAGCGCGAGCCGTCGGCCACGTCCGAGGCGATCTCGATGCCCCGGTTCATCGGGCCGGGGTGCATGACGATGGCGTCGGGTTTGGCGCGGGAGAGCCGCTTCAGATTCAGCCCGTAGTGGACGGCGTACTCGCGCAGGGAGGGAAGGAACGCGCTGTCCTGCCTCTCCCTCTGAATCCGCAAGACCATCACCACGTCCGCGCCCTCGACGGCCTCTTCGACACTCCGTGCGACGCTCACATCCCCTCCGCCGGTCAGGGCGGCGAACTCGGGGGGCGCGAGCGTCCCCGGCCCCGCGACCGTCAGCGAAGCCCCGAGCGTCGTCAGCAGGTGCGCGTTCGAGCGCGCCACGCGCGAGTGCAGGATGTCTCCGAGGATGGCGACGCGCAGGCCCCGGAAACTTCCCTTCCGCTGCCGAATCGTGAGCGCGTCGAGGAGCGCCTGCGTCGGGTGCTCGTGCGAGCCGTCGCCCGCGTTGACGACCGAGGCGCGGCAGACGCGCGCGAGCTGGTGCGGCGCGCCGGCCGAGGGGTGGCGGATGACGATGAGGTCTGGCCCCATCGCTTCGAGGTTCCGCGCCGTGTCGAGCAGGGTCTCACCCTTCGTGACCGAAGAGGTGGACGCGCTGATGTTGATGACGTCCGCCGAGAGGCGCTTGCCCGCGATCTCGAAGGACGTGCGCGTGCGGGTCGAGGGCTCGAAGAAGAGGTTGATGACGGTGCGGCCGCGCAGCGTCGGCACCTTCTTGATGTCGCGCTCGTTGATTTCGCGGAAGGTCTCTGCCGTGTCGAGGACGTGCGTGATCTCCGCGGCGCTCATCCCGCGTATCCCGAGCAAGTTTCGCTGCTTCAGCACGGCGCTCGTCATGTGGGGACTGCCTGGGACTCGGTACGAAAAAGGCGGCCGAGCAGGCCGCCTTCGTTAACCCTCTGATTCCTGACCCGCCGGTCGTTCGACGATGACGACGGCCTCCTCGCCGTCGAACTCTTCGAGCATCACCTTGATGATCTCGCTCTTCTTCGTCGGCACGAACTTCCCGACGAAGTCCGCCTGGATGGGCAGCTCCCTGTGCTCCTTCCCGCGGTCGACGAGGACGGCGAGCTGCACGCGGCGCGGCCGCGCGGAGGCTATGAGCTGGTCGAGCGCGGCGCGGATGGTGCGCCCCGTGTAGAGCACGTCGTCGATGAGGAGGACGTTGCGGCCTTCGACGTCAATCGGCAGGTCGGTGCGGTTCACAATCGGGTTGGCGCCGACGGTCGAGAGGTCGTCGCGGTAGAGCGTGATGTCGAGGACGCCGACGGGCGGGCGCTCGCCCTCGATGTCGGCGACCTTGTCGGCGAGGCGTTGCGCGAGCGGCACGCCGCGCCGCTGGATACCCACCAGATAGAGGTGCCCCGCCCCGTGGTTCTCCTCCACGATCTCGGACGCGAGCCGGGCCAGCGCACGGTTGATGCGCATGCCGTCCATGATGCGAGCCTTCTCCACGAATTCCATCGGCGCGGATACTACCACACAGCCGCGCCGACTTGAAAGGTTTCGGGACTCGGCCATAATCCTCCTTAGAGAAGGCCCACCTATATCGTGTCGGCCTCCCCCTCGGTGGTATTTTTCTCCCGCTCCTTTAAGAATTGTCGCAGCGTGTCGTTGATTTGCTTATCGTTGCTAAATAATTCTGCCAAGTCTGGGTCAATCATTATCAAATGGGGTTGCGCGGCGGCGACCTTCTTGGGTCGCAGAAAATGCACTATCGGGCTGAATTCTTCCTTCACGGCTCGCCAGATACGTCTGACTAAATTTACTTTTCTTGGTTGACCGGCGCTCTCTTTAATCTGTTCCAAGATACCTTGGATGCCGACCTTATTAACTTCTTTACCGTTCTGAAAATGGGCCGCGACGCCGGGTTCAAGTAAACAGTAATTGGATATTGACGGCAGCAACCTCCAGTATGAATCCCAAATGTAATAAATGTAATTCTGCCGCTCCAGACACCTGAGGGACAGCAGGATTATGATCAGCGAGCATAACCCTTCGATGATAACTAGCCATAACACGAAAGATGCTACCGGCTTCATTAACGTTTCGAAGATGGGTTTCGTCAGCAAGTCTTTATTGAATCGAGTGTAAAGGTAAACCGTGAACCCGTCGTACGCGGCCAATGAGAGATAGACGAGTACCGGCAGCAGGCAGACGGCATACGGGGCCTTTGACAAAATGCGGTTGCGCTTCTCACCTCTCATGTGAGGTATCGTGAATAACTGGCGCATGCCCAAAGCGTGATAGAATTCATCCAACCTGTTAGCTTCGGTAGCTTTTTTAAATGAATAATTTAAGTTTTTAATCTCCCTGGATAAGCTCGTCCGCATCATGAGCAACAGGACGATGAGAGTTAACCCGCCTATCAGCCCCAGGTCGTTTACGTGTATGGCCGTTCCCAATATGGGGATTCTGACCAGCAGCATGTTATCCAAGTAGGTGCGCAGCAGATTTAACTGAATATCTCGTTTGAATATATCGGCGGGGCGTACCAGAGTCTCCTTCCCCTCGACAGGAATAAAGATCGGCTTAAAGTAAATGTTATCCGCTCTCCTTATTGCACCCGGAAAGGCGTCTTCCAGCAGCATCCGGTTAAGCGTGATTGTCATCTCCTCACTTCGCGGTTTTTGTTTTAGCAGTTCCTCGGTCTCGGCTCTTAATTTGATTCCCTTTACAACCTTTTCGTAGTCGATTGAGGAGTCTTTGAGCAGCCTGTTCAAGTCACTGACCAAGGCTTCCATCAGCGCAGCGTCCGGCTGGTCGGGATGGGTACTTTGCAGTCTCCGTCGTGTGCCGTCTTCAAAATGATCTCGCAGGTAAGCTGAGGGGCCGTCAACTTCATCCTTTAATTTGCTTACTAAATTCGGCGCGTTCTCGAAGTCCTCGAGCCTGAACGACAGGCCCCCGCCCTGTCCGGGGGTGAGCAGGTCTACCACGTTGGCGTTGTCAGGTGAATAGGCTTCCCTAATGCCTTTAATCATCCACGAGCTTCTATAGGAATTATTCAGACCTATGAAAATCAGAATGCTCGTAACTACTATGACGATGTAGACGTAACGGCTCCGGCTAGCGGCATCGTTCGTGGCGTCTACGTATTCTTTCAGGTCGAAGGTGAGGGTTGACGTGTCCTTTCCGGATTGGGCGGGAACAGGGTTCTCCATGAGGTTTCTCCCAGTAAAGGTGATGGCGGTATTTGCCACCAAGGGCTAATTTTGACGGACTATGTTGACGGCCGACAAATACAGCCCAGACTTCTGTCGCAGTGTGAGACCGACTAAATACTTTGTCTGTGGGAACCTGACCAGAGCCGCAAAGATACGCCAGCGTTAGGTAGATGTCAACGGAGGCTAAGACTCGCGCCTGTAACATTAGCTAGAGGAATAGAAGCTGAGAGTTTCGCCTGCCGCTGAACCACTGAGGGATTCTCAGAGCGGCTTTATTATCAGTCTGCGGTTCATACCTGAATACTCTCGCTGGGCCGGAGTGTTGCCTATGGGCGCGCCCGGCCATATGATTTCCCGACTTACCCGCGCCGTGGGCCGGAATCAACGCTTCGCTCGGAGGACACGACCTTGCTCTTAAACAGGGACTGCAAACCGCTCGGCGCTCTCGTCATCCTTTTACTCCTGTCGGGCGCGGCGGTTTCACAGACGGGCGCGCCGCAGGGGGTCGAGGGGGTAAGGGCGCGTTATACGAAGTATGAGTACAGGGTGCCGATGCGGGACGGGGCGAGGTTGTTTACGGCGGTGTATGTGCCGAAGGACGCTTCGCAGAAGTACCCGTTTCTGCTGACGCGGACGCCGTACAGCGTGGCGCCGTACGGGGTGGACAATTACCGCAGCAGCCTCGGGCCTTCGGAGGGCTTCGAGAAGGAGGGCTTCATCTTCGTCTACCAGGACGCGCGCGGGCGCTACATGTCGGAGGGCGAGTTCCAACAGGTGCGGCCTCACAACCCCGCGAAGCGCGGGCCGACGGAGGTGGACGAGTCGACGGACACGTTCGACACCATCGAGTGGCTCTTAAAGAATGTCCCGAACCACAACGGGCGCGTCGGGATGGTCGGCATATCGCAGCCGGGCTTTCACGTCGCCGCCAGCATCATCGACTCGCACCCCGCGCTGAAGGCCGCCTCGCCCCAGGCGCCCACGGCCGACTACTACATGGGCGACGACGTGTACCACAACGGCGCCTTCATGCTCGCCGCCAACTTCGGCTTCTACTCCTCCTTCGTCCCGCGCGCCGGCGGGCCGGAGCCGCCGCGCGACTATATCCCCTTCGACTTCGGCACGCCCGACGCCTACGACTTCTACCTCAACATGGGGCCGCTCGCGACCGCCAACGAGCGCCTGCTCGGCGGCCGCGCGCGCTTCTGGCAGGAGATCGTCGACCACACGACCTACGACGACTTCTGGAAGCGGCGCTCGGTCTGGAAGTTCATGAAGAACGTGCGGTGCGCCGTCCTCAACGTCGGCGGCTGGTTCGACGCCGAAGACCCCGTCGGGCCGCTGCGCGTCTACCACGCGGTCGAGGAACTCAACCCGGGCACCGTCAACCTGCTCGTGATGGGGCCGTGGTCGCACGGCGGCTGGGCGCGCACCGAGGGCGACCGGCTCGGCAACCTCGACTTCGCCTTCAAGTCGGCCGAGTTCTTCCGCGAGAAGATACAACTCCCCTTCTTCCTCCAATACCTCAAGGACAGGCCCGCCGCGCTGCCCGAGGCGTATGTCTTCCTCACGGGCATCAACGAGTGGCGGGGCAAAGACGCCTGGCCGCCGAAGGGCACGCAGCCGCTCACGTACTACTTCGACGCGGGCGGGCGGCTCGCGCCCGTCCCGCCTAACGACGACAGCGCCTCGGCCTTCGACGAATACGTGAGCGACCCGAACCGCCCCGTGCCCTTCGTCGGCTACGTCGTCGGCGGGATGACTTCGGACTACATGACCGAGGATCAGCGCTTCGCCTCGCAGCGCCCGGACGTGCTCACCTACGAGACCCCGCCGCTCGACCGCGACGTCGTCGTCGCCGGCCCCGTCAAGGTCACGCTCCAGGCCTCCTCGACGGGCACGGACTCCGACTTCGTCGTCAAGCTCGTGGACGTGTACCCTTCCGACTACCCGCAGCCCGACGTGCCCGAGGGCCGGCGGCCGCCGCCGAACTACGTGCGCCTGGGCGGCTATCAGCAGCTCGTCCGCGGCGAGCCCTTCCGCGCGAAGTTCCGCGAGGGCTTCGAGAACCCGGTCGCGCTCACGCCGGGCAAGCACGCGCTCATCCGCTACGAGCTGCCGGACGTGTACCACGCCTTCCGCCGCGGCCACCGCATCATGGTGCAGGTGCAGAGCTCCTGGTTCCCGCTCGTGGACAGGAACCCGCAGAAGTTCATGGAGATTCCGAAGGCGACCGCCGCCGACTTCCAGAAGGCCACGCAGCGCGTCTACCGCCAACGCGTCTTCAACTCCTTCGTCACGCTGCCGGTCGAACAGCCTTAAGCCCCGACTGGTCAGATGAGGAAGTGTCACACTGCCCCTTCCGACGGCCCCGCGCCGCCTCGACAATGAGCAGCGCGGGGCTCAAAATTTGTGCGTGAGCCCGCGGAAAGATTCGGCGCGCGGCACACATGCGGCAAGGGGTTTCATGCGTTCGACGATTAATTGTTACCTGGAAGATTACTTGAGGCGCGGGCGCGAGACGGCGTTCGCGCACAGGCGGGGCGTGCGTCTGGTGCGCTGGTCGTACCGGCGTGTGGCGGAGGCGGCCTACGGGTTCGCGCGGGAGCTGGAGGCGCGCGGAATCGTTAAGGGCGAGCGGGTGCTGTTGTGGGCGGCGAACGGGCCGGAGTGGGTGGCCGCCTTTTACGGGTGCGCGCTGCTCGGGGCCGTGGTAGTGCCCCTAGACGTCGAGAGCGCGCCGGACTTCGTGAGCCGTGTGCAGGCGCAGACGCGGGCGCGGCTCGTGCTCCACAGCGCCGAGACGAAAGCACAGGCCGTGAAGCTGGGGGCGCCCGCCCTCGCGCTCGAAGAGCTTGAGAGTGTTCTGGCCGAACGTCCCGTCGAGCCTTACGCGAACGAAGACGTCTCGGCGGACGACCTGGTCGAGATCATCTACACTTCGGGGACGACGGCCGAGCCGCGCGGCGTCTGCCTGACGCACCGGAACCTGCTCGCTAACCTCGCGCCGCTCGAAGAGGGGATGCGGAAGTACTCGAAGTGGATGCGGCTCGTGCACCCGCTCCGGTTCCTCTGCTTGCTCCCGCTCAGCCACGTCTTCGGGCAGTTCATGGGCATCCTCATCCCGCAGCTCACGGGCGGCGAGGTCATCTTCATCGACGCGCTCAACCCCTCGGAGGTCGCGAGCACGGTCAGGGCGCGCAAGGTCAACGTCGTCGTCACCGTCCCGCGCCTGCTCGACTCCCTGCGCGAGCACGTCGAGCGGCGCGAGGAGTCGCGCGGGCTGCTCGCAGACCTGCGCCGCCGCATCGCGCGCAACGAGGGCGCGCACCCCTTGAAGCGCATGTGGCTCGCGCGCCGCATACACCAATACTTCGGCTGGCGGCTCTGGGCCTTCGTGACGGGCGGGGCCACGCTCGACGCCGAGACGGAGGTCTTCTGGCGCCGCCTCGGCTACGCGGTCGTGCAGGGCTACGGGATGACGGAGACGGCCTCGCTCGTCACCGTCAACCACCCCTTCAAGACGGGCCGCGGCTCCATCGGGAAAACCCTGCGCGGGCAGGAGGTGCGGCTCGACGAGTCGGGCGAGATTCTCGTGCGCGGCGCGAACGTCTCGCCCGGCTACTGGCGCGGCGAGGGCCTGCCGAAGCCCTTGGGCGAAGGAGGCTGGCTGCGCACGGGCGACCTCGGCGAGATGGACGCGTCGGGCAACATCTACTTCCGCGGCCGCAAGAAGGACGTGATCGTCACGGCCGCGGGCCTCAACGTCTACCCCGAAGACATCGAGGCCGCGCTCAACCGCCAGCCCGAGGTACGCTTGAGCGCCGTCGTCGGCGTCGAGGGGCAGCGCGGCCCCGAGCCGCTCGCCGTGCTCATCATGCAGGACGCGGAGTCCGACCCCGCGGCCGTCGTCGAACGCGCCAACCGTGTGCTCGCGCGCCACCAGCAGGTGCGCCGCTGGCAGGTCTGGCCCGACTCGGACTTCCCGCGCACGCCGACGCAGAAGGTTCGCAAGCGCGACATCCTCGAACACGTCAGCCCGAAGCGGAACGGCGGGAACGGCAACGGAATTTATGTTGAGAGTGCTGCGGTCGGCAACTCGTCACTCGTCACTCGTCACTCGTCACTCGACCCTTCGCCCGCCTCCCTCATCGCCGCGCTCGCACCGCGCGCGGGCGGCGAGGCGCCGGCCGAGATAGATTCTTCCGCGAGCCTCTCGACCGACCTGAAACTCGACTCGCTCGGGCGCGTCGAACTGTTGAGCGCGCTCGAAGACCGCTATCAGATCGAGATCGACGAGGCCAGCTTCACCGCCGCGACGACCGTCGGCGACGTGGAGCGCATCGTCAGCGCGGGCGGCGCGCGCGCCGAAGAGGCCGCGCAGTATCCTTACCCGGCGTGGTCGCAATCAACACCCGTCCGCTGGCTCCGCGTCGCCTTCTACTACGCGGTCGTGCTCCCCATCACGTCCCTCCTCTGCTGGGCGCGCGTCGTGGGGCGCGAGAATCTGAGAGACCTCGACGGCCCGGCGCTCTTCGTCTCGAACCACATCACCTACTTCGACCACGCGCTCCTCATGTCGGCGATGCCGGGGCGCTTCCGCCGCCGCCTCGCCATCGCGCAGGAGGGCGAGCGCCTGCGCTGGTGGCAGAAGCCGCCCGAGGGCACGCCGCTGCTCAAGCGTCTGCGCTGGCGGGTGCAGTACTTCCTCGTCGTCGTCATCTTCAACACCTTCTCGCTCCCGAAGGCGAGCGGCTTCCGCCGCAGCTTCGCCTACGCGGGCGAGTCCGTAGACCGCGGCTACAACCTCCTCGTCTTCCCCGAAGGCATCCGCGCCGACAAGCTTGGCATGAGCCCCTTCCGCCCGGGCATCGGCGTCCTCGCCTCGCAGTTGCGAATCCCCGTCGTGCCCGTCCGCATCGACGGCCTGATCGAGTTGAAGCTCTCGGGCCGCCGCGGCTTCACCTCCCCGCACAACGTCACCATCCGCCTCGGCGAACCCGTCACGTATTCGCCCGGCGAAGACCCCGCCGAGATCACCGCCGACCTCGAACGCCGGGTCAAGGCGCTCTAGCAGTAATATCGACTCGCGAATTGAGATAAGGCCCCTTCACGCTGGGAGCGCGGGCATCCCTGCCCGCCAGCGTGCGCCAGCACGCTGACCTTCTTACCTTTATCTCAACGTTGAGACATGAAGTTTCTTTGCTTTCGCGCTCTCGCGCTCAGGCGGGCAGGGATGCCCGCGCTCCCAGCAAGAAGGGGCCTTATCTTAATCTGCAAGTCGGTATTAGGCTCTTACTTCCGTATGTTCGCACGGCAGGCCGCCGACGAGTTCGTAGACTTCGGGGAAGTTGCCGATCTTTGTGGGCAGCAGCCAGGCCGAGTCGCCGTTCTTAAAATGTATTTCCGTTCGCCAGATGTATTTGATGCCGGTGACGCGGTTGAGCCTGACCCGGTCAACCACCCGGCCTAAGTCGGCCCACGCCAGGCTCCGCCCGTCGTTGCGTACCAACCCCTCTGCCGAAAAATATCTGACCGACCTGACGTACGCCCTTCGGAACAGCCACGCGGCCGCCCCGTACGCGGCTAACGGCGCGAAGCCAACCGCCAGCAGCGCGGGCCGAGGGCCTTTCGACAACTGGCTGATTAAAACCGACGCGCCGAGCGGAACCATCAAGAGCCCGAGCAGAACGAACGCGGCGAATTGCAGGCCGCGCGTTTTGACATCCAGACGCTTCGTCCCGTTCGTCCCCGGTCTTATATCGACCAACTTCAGGCTATCGGTTTTCATTATTTCAGGAATCGTCGGGCCGCTAATTACACACATCCTTCGGGCCGTCGATCCGCGAGCCACGCGACGTTGGCGCGGGCTTCCGCGAGGGCTTGCTCCGCCGTCTCGTGGCGGGTCGCCGGGTCTCCGCCGGACGGCTGCCACGCTCTCTCCCAAATCTTCGGGTAACGCTGCTCCGCGTCCGGGGTGCGTTGCAACAGGTCACGAATCCATGACTGCGGCGAGTAATGTTGCTCCTCGTAGCCGAAGGAGTCGTCTTCATCACGTCGGAAGACGACCAAGCGCATCTCTCTGGCGGCGTCGTAGATAACCCGCACGGGTTCGGGCATCAACTCGATGGGCGGCAAACTTTGGGCGTCGAACTCACGCGCGATCTCCCAGGCCTCCTCCGGGGAGAGCGCGCGAATCTCGGCCTCCGCGATGCGTCGGGCTTCGCGTTCGATTTCGACGGCGAACACTACGCTGCTGACGGTGTTGCTTGAGAGCACGACGAAACGCCTACCCTCGCGCACCGCCTCGCGCGCGACGAGCATTCCGTCTAAAGGGCCGCCGCGGTCGTTATCGAGCAGCTCGTGCACGCTCGGCTGGCGGCCGTCGCTTCGCAGTTGGTCGATCCAGCCCGGGGGCACGGTGTAAAAGGCCGGGTCGAAGCGCTCGCGCACCCAGCGCGGCCGGCCTTCTGCGTCAAGGCCATGTTGTATGACGGGCATAATCTAATCAGACGGCGCGGGGGCCTTTGAACCGGGAAAGCAAATCGCCCAACTCAGTTCTGATAGCGGGCTCTTTTTCTCATCTTTAACATCCTCAATCCAATCAGCACGACGATAGTCAAAAATGCCCCGGAGAGTATTCTGGCGAGGGGGCCGTGAATCGTTTCGCCTCTTCTCCCGACAAGGTACAGGTTCCCGGTGAGGAGTCCGACCACGGCACATATGCAGAAGATGACGAAGGGTAAGACAAAGAGAGCAATCATGCAGCCGACGTAGAGAGATTTAGTCCCTGTCGCTTTGTGAATCGTCGGCTCCCCTTGACCCGCCGCTTCCTGCCCGTTTGTGGATGTGAGTCTCTGGTGCAGGTGCCACTGAATGCCCTCCAGCCACTTGCGAAGCTGGCCGTCATAGTAGCCGCCGACATCGAACAGCATAAAGCCGAGCGGGCCGGCCCGTTCCACCAAAAGCTTGACGGCCACCTTCGTGCCGAACGGGGCCGGCTCGATCCGAAACTTCGCCGTCGCCGCGTGCGAAGCGCTGTCACCTCTCGCTTCGAAGCCGTCCGGCGTCTCCGTGATCTGCCACCCGGCGAGTGACTCGGCGGCGAACGAGCGGGCGGCTTCGGAGACAAGCTCACGCTCCGCCTGGAAGACGGCCTCCCGCTCAAACTGCTTGTTTTTCCAATCCATATAGGTAAGCGCGCGGTAAGCTGGGGTTCGTCGAACATCGGATGCAAGGTGATGCTATACCATTAATAAACAGAGACGCCCAACTACTATTTCTCTGAATGAGCCAAAATCTTTCCGCCGCGGCGTGACAGGCCCCGGCCCGCGCCGCAGGTTTTTGACAGTCTTTCCGCGGCTCTGTTACGCTCGCTTCGCTCTTTGGCTCACTCCCCTGTTTCGCGCCCCGTGATGCTCTATCGCTCGCTGCTGCGCCCCCTGCTCTTCAAGCTGCCGCCGGAGACGGCACACGAGCTCGCCCTTCACGCGCTCTCGCACGGCCTCGGCACGGGCCTGCTGCGCCGCCTCGCCGGCGCGCAGACGAGCTTCGCCGGGCTGCGCCGCTTCGGGCTGAGCTTCAAGAACCCGGTCGGCGTCGCCGCCGGCTTCGACAAGAACGGACTTGTCGCGCCGCAGCTCGCGGCCCTCGGCTTCGGCTTCGTCGAGGTCGGCACGGTGACGAACCTCCCCCAGCCCGGCAACCCACGCCCCCGTCTCTTCCGCCTGCCGCTCGACCGCGCGCTCGTCAACCGGCAGGGGTTCAACAACGAGGGCGCCGCGGCCCTCGCGCGCAGGCTGCAAGGCTCAAGGCCAGACTGCGTGCTCGGCGTCAACATCGGCAAGAGCCGCGCCGTCCCCATCGAAGAGGCGACGTCAGACTACCTGGCGAGCTTCGAGACCGTCAGGCCGCACGCAGATTACGTGACCGTCAACGTCAGCTCGCCCAACACGCCGGGCCTACGCGAGCTGCAACGCGGCGACTTGTTGACTGAACTGCTCGGCGCGCTCCAACGCCGCAACCGCGAGCTGGCCGAAAAGGAGAACGGGCGGCCCGTCCCGCTGCTCGTCAAGGTCGCCCCAGACCTCGGCGCGGGCGAGCTCGAGTTGATTATCGACGCCGCGCGCGCGGCCGAAGTCGCGGGCATCATCGCCGCCAACACGACCGTCTCGCGCGACGGCTTGCTCACCGATTCGCAAACCGTCGCCGCCTGCGGCGAAGGCGGTCTGAGCGGCGCGCCCCTGCGCGAACGCTCGACGCGTCTGGTCGCCGCGCTCCGCCGCCTGACGCGCGGCGCGTTGGAGATCGTCGGCGTCGGCGGCATCTTCGACGCAGAGGACGCCTGGGAGAAAATCTGCGCGGGCGCCGGCCTCGTTCAGCTCTACACGGGCTTCGTCTACAGCGGCCCCGGCGTCGCGCGGCGCATCAACGAGGGCCTGGCGGCGCTCCTCGAACGGCACGGCCTCCGCACGCTCGACGAGGCCGTCGGCTGCCGCGCCGAAGAGTTCGCCCCGCTTTAGTTGGAAGGAAGGGCAGAAACGATGAACACAGGCACGGCCGAGACCGCCTCCGCGAAAGAGAAGCTCGTCGTCGCGCTCGACTTCGAGAGCGCCGACGACGCCCTGAGGCTTTACGGCGAGCTGCGCCGCGACGCGGGCATGTTCAAGGTCGGCTCGCAGCTCTTCACGAAGGCCGGCCCCGAACTCGTCCGCCGCCTCGTCGGAGACGGCGCGCGCGTCTTCCTCGACCTCAAGTTCCACGACATCCCGAACACCGTCGCCAATGCCGCGCGCGAGGCCGTCCGCCTCGGCGTCGCGCTCTTCAACGTCCACGCCGCGGGCGGCTCCGAGATGATGCGCCGCGCCGCCGAAGCGACCGCCGAAGAGGCTTCGAGATTAGGCTTGAAGAGACCGAGCCTCATCGCCGTGACCGTCCTGACGAGCATGGACGAAGAGGCTTTGAGGGAGACGGGCGTGGGCGCCGCCAGCGTCGAAGAACACGTGCGAAGGCTGGCGCGTCTCGCCGAAGCCGCGGGCCTCGACGGCGTCGTCGCCTCGCCGCACGAGATCGTCCCCGTGCGCGAGGCGGTCGGGCGCACGGGCTTCCTCGTCGTCACGCCCGGCGTCAGCCCTTCGGCCGCCGCCTACGAAGACCAGAAGCGCGTCACCTCGCCAGCGGAGGCCGTCCGGCGCGGCGCAGACTTCATCGTCGTCGGCCGCGCCATCCTCAACTCACCCGACCCCGCCGCCGCCGCGCGCGCCGTCGTCAAAGAGATGGAGAATGTTCGAATATCATAAGCAGGGCAGCGGGCCGGCCTTCGTCTACGTGTGCGGGATCGAGGGGTCGGGCAGGCTCTTTTACAAGCAGGCCGCAGACCTCGCGCGCGACCACACGGTCGTCTCCTTCCCCCTGCGCAGGGACGGCTGGTACGGGATGCCGCGGCTCGTCGAAGACCTCGCGTGGGTCATAAGAGAGGCGGGCGGGCGCGCGACCGTGCTCGGCGAATCCTTCGGCGGGCTTTTGACGATGGCCGCGGCGCTCGAACACCCCGAGCTGTTCGAGCGCGTCGTCCTCGTCAACACCTTCCCGCACTTCGCCGAGCGCCTGAAGATACACGCCGGCTGCGTCCTCTTCCGCGCCTTCTACCCGATGCTCAAGGCGCACCGGACGCGCGGCGCGCGCCACGTCCTCTTCAGCTCGGACGTGTGCGAAGATGACCGGCGGCTCTTCCGCGAGCACACGGCCGACGTGGGGCGCGAGGGCTACGTCTCGCGCCTGCGCATCATCCGCGACACAGACCTGCGCCCGCGCCTTAAAGGTTTGAAGACGCCCGCGCTCGTCGTCGCCGGCACGGCCGACCGACTCCTCGACAGCGTGAGGGCCGCGCGGCAGATGGTCTCGCTGATTCCCCGCGCGCGCCTCAAGCTGCTGGAGGGGACGGGCCACGTCGCCCTGCTCTCGGAGCGGGTGCGCGTGCGCGACTGGCTCGCGGAGTTCGAAGAGATTTGAGCGACGTTGGAACGAAGGCGCGCGGCGGGCGTGTAAACCGGGGAGCGCCCGGGCGTTTGTCGCGCACGGGCTTTATTTGCGAAGATGGGAAGCGGTTTCGGAGGGGGGCACCTTTTGTTTCGAGTTTCGAGGGCGAGGGTTTGGCTGGCGGCGACGCTCGCGGCTTTGTGTCTGTGCGCGGCCGCTTCGGGGCAGCAGAATCGGACAGACGTTTCGGGCGCGCCGCTCGCGCAGACGCCCTACCGCGTCGGCGAGCGCCTGACCTACACGGTCTCCTTCTCCAACTTCCCGACTGCCGCGCACGTCGAGACGCTGGTCGCCAACCGCGGGCAGTTGCAGGGGCGCGAAGGCGTCGAGCTGCGCGCGCACGTCGAGACCATCGGCGTCGTCTCGGCCGCGCTCCTCGCGCTCAACGTCAACCAGACGACTTTCGTCGATCCGGCCAACGGACTCCCCTACCGCGCGCTGCAATCGCTCGTCCAGAACACGCGCGTGCAGGACGTTTCGCAGGACTACAACACGCCGCTCGTCGACCCCGCGCTCGCGCAGGGCCGGGACGTGGCCGTCGAGGTGGGCACCTTCGACTTCCTCTCCGCCCTCTTCCGCCTGCGCGCGCTGCCGCTCGCGCAGGGCGCGACCTACGCGCTCAGCGTCAAGCAGAACCAGACGGTCTACGACGCCGAGGTGCGCGTGACGGGCCGCGAGACGCTCAAGACCAACATCGGCTCAACGAACGCCATCGTCGCCGAGGTGCGCGTGCGCGGCAACAAGGAGGCTGACGACTACCGCGTGCGCCTCTACTTCACGGACGACGAGCGGCACGTGCCCGTCCTCGTCAGCGCGCGCCACCGCGCCGGCGAGATACGCGTCGAGCTCGCGAGCGCCGAGTTCGTGGGCGAGTCTCAGACCCCAATGGCCGCGGCCACGCCGACGCCCGAACCCGGCATCGTGCTCCCGCCCGGACAGGTGGCGAACAACGCGAAGCCCCCCGCCGCCCCGACCCCGGCCCCGGCGCGGACGCCCGCGCCGACGGCCGCCGCGCCCTCCGAACTGCCCTTCAAGCCGGGCGAGCAGTTGAACTTCAACTTCTACCTCGGGCCGAACGCGCAGCCCGCCGGCTCCGCCTCGTTCCTCGTGCGGCCGCGCGCGCGCTACTTCAACCGCGAGGGGTTGCTGCTGACGGCGAACCTGCAAACGGCCGGGGCCGTGCAGACGCTCTTCCCCGTCAACGACCAGGTCAGCTCTTACGTGGACGCCTCCTCCGTGCTGCCTTTCCGCACGGAGCTGAGCCTCTCGGAAGGCAAGCGGCGCGCGCGCTTCGTCGTCTCGGCCGACCAGCAGTCGGGCAGCGCGCTCTTCGAGGACGGCACGCGCGTCGAGGTGCCTTTCGGCACGCACGACCTGCTCTCCGTCTTCTACGCGCTGCGCTCTTTCGACCTCACGCCCGGCAAGCGCAACTCCGTCTCGCTGCTCCTCAACAAGCGGCCGCGCGTGCTCTTCATCACGGCGCTGCGCAACGCGCCGTTGCAGCTCGGCGGTCAGAACATCCCCGCGGTCGAGCTGGCGCTCGCCACGAACGACCCGGCCGGCGACCGCCTCTCGCTCCGGCTCTGGGTGAGCACGGACAAGCGCCGACTCCCCTTGCGCCTCACGGCCATCACGCCGCTCGGCCAGGTCCGCGCAGACCTCGCCATCATCCCGACCGCTCTGCAGTAAGGCGGACTCCCCCTCCGCCTCCCCGGTCAGTCCGAAAATAACCCCAAGATGAAATTGAAATCTATTTTCAAGAGGAGTATAGTCTAGGCCGTGGCACGGGCAGTCCCTTGCCGCCTCGATCTTGAATCTTTCGTCATCATCGGTGAACGTCTATGAGTCTCGCCTACGCCGCCCCCGGACACGTCGCTGAACTGCTGAAGCGGGCCGAGGGCCGCACCCCGGCCGCCGTCTCGCTCGACGCGCTCGCGGCGGGCACGCACGCGCGCGTCGCGGCCGTCCGCGGCTCGGGCGCGGTGGCGCGCCGCCTGATGGAGATGGGCGTCGTCCCCGGTGCGCCCGTCCGCGTCATCAAGGCCGCGCCGCTCGGCGACCCCCTCGAAGTCCGCGTGCGCAACTACCACCTCGCCCTCCGCCGCAGCGAGGCGCAGACGGTTTCCGTAGTGATGAGTGATGAATGATGAATGATGAATGAAAGGCCGCGGGCCTTTCATTCATCATTCATCATTCATCACTCATCACTTGTCTTATGTCTACAACCCTCGAATCCCCGCCGCAGGTGTCCGCGGGCGCAGGGGCCAGGCAGTTGGTCGTGGCTCTGGCCGGCAACCCGAACGCGGGCAAGACCAGCCTCTTCAACGCGCTCACGGGCCTCCGCCAGAAGGTCGCCAACTACCCCGGCGTCACGGTCGAGCGCAAAGAAGGCCTCTGGGCGCTCGAAGCCGAACAGGCCCCCGCGCGCCTCGTAGACCTCCCCGGACTCTACAGCCTCGACGCCGCCTCCATCGACGAAGAGATCGCACGCGACATCATCACGGGCCGCATGGCCGAAGTGCCCGCGCCCGACGTGGTCGTCGCGGTCGTGGACGCCACCAACCTCGAACGCAATCTGTACCTCGTCACGCAGCTCATCGAGGCGGGCAGCCCGCTCGTCGTCGCGCTCTCGATGGTCGACCTGGCCGAGCGCTCGAAGCTTGAGATTGACGCGGAGCAGCTCTCGACCTCGCTCGGCGTTCCGGTCGTCCCCGTCACGGCGAAGTCGAGGCGCGGGCTTGAAGAGTTGGCGCGCGCGGTGCTCGAAGCGGTCGGCTCACAGCCTCCGTGCGCGCTGTGGCGACTCTCGCCGAAGGCCGAGGCCGAAGTCCGACGCCTCTACGCCGCGGGCGCCGCGAGCCGCGAGGGGGCTCTGCGCGACCTCTACTCGGACGAACTCCCCGAAGAGGCGGAGCTGCGCGAGGCGGTCGAGTCGGCGCGTGCGCGACTTTCAAGTTCCGACCCGCAGTGGTGGCAGGAGCCTCTGACGGCGCGCTACCGCTGGATCGAAGGGGTGACCGCGGGGGCCGTGCGCGGCGCGAAGGACACGCGCCCCAACTCGACCGAGCGCATAGACCGCTTCGTCACGCACAGGTTCTTCGGCCCCGTCCTGCTCCTGCTCGTGATGACGGTCGTCTTCCAGGCCATCTTCTCCTGGGCGACGCTGCCGATGGACCTGATCGACCGCGCGTTCGGCGCGCTCGGCGAGGTCGTGCGGACGCAGATGCCCGCGGGGCTTCTGACCGACCTCGTCGTGGACGGCGTAATCGCGGGCGTGGGCGGCGTGCTCGTCTTCCTGCCGCAGATTCTGCTGCTCTTCTTCTTCATCGCGCTGCTGGAAGACAGCGGGTACATGTCGCGCGCGGCGTTCCTGGTGGACAGGCTGATGCGGGGCGTGGGGCTGCACGGGAAGGCCTTCATGCCTCTGCTGTCGAGCTTCGCGTGCGCCATCCCCGGCATCATGGCGACGCGCACCATCGAGAACCCGAAGGACAGGCTGGCGACGATCCTCATCGCGCCCTTCATGTCCTGCTCGGCGCGGCTGCCGGTCTACACTTTGATGATCGCCGCCTTCTTCACCGACGTGAGGCTCTTGGGCTTCATCCCCGTCGGCGTGGTGCTCATGCTCTCGATGTACCTTTTGGGCATCGTCGTGGCGATTGTCGTCGCGTGGATTCTGAAGCACACGATACTCAAGGCGCCGCCGCCGCCGCTCGTCCTCGAACTCCCGCCTTACCGCGTGCCGAACTTCCTCAACGTGCTGCACACGATGAAGAATCGTTCGTGGATGTTTGTGAAGCGCGCGGGGACGGTGATTCTGACCATCTCGATTCTGCTCTGGGCGTTGATGACGTTCCCGCGGTCGGTCGTCAAGCCCGTGCCCGATGCGCAGGAGGGCGCGGCCGTGCAGGCGATGCGCGAGACCGGCGTGGAAGGAAAGGGCGAGCCGGCGCCTTCGACGGCGAAGGGCGAGGGCGACACTTCGGACGAGAGCCTGCAGCTGGAGCAGAGCTACGCGGGCCGGCTCGGGCAAGTCATCGAGCCGGCCATCGCGCCGCTCGGGTTCGACTGGAAGATGGGCATCGGGCTCGTCTCCTCCTTCGCCGCGCGCGAGACGATAGTCTCGACCTTGAGCATCGTCTACAACGTCGGCAAGGACGCGGGCGCCGACTCGCCGTCTCTCATCGAGGCCGTGCGCAACGCGAAGCGGCCGGACGGGAGTCCCGCCTGGACTCCGCTCGTCGCCGTCTCGATGATGGTCTTCTTCGTGCTCGCGTGCCAGTGCATGTCCACGGTCGCGGTCGTGCGGCGCGAGACGAACTCCTGGCGCTGGCCGCTCTTCATGGTGGCCTACATGCTCGTCGTCGCGTACGTCGCGTCGTTCGTGACGTACCAGGGCGGGAAGCTTCTAGGGCTGGGTTAGGTTTTATGAAGTTCGACTGGCAGACCGTCGCGGTCGCGCTCATCATCGCCGGGGCGCTTTTCTACGTCGGGCGCCGCGCGCTCGCGCGCCTGCGCTCGTTCAGGGCGAGCAAGGGCGGCTCGTGCGCGACCGGCTGCGGCACCTGCGGCGACGTGGACGCGCCGCTGCGTCAGTCAACTCCCTTCACACAACTCGGCAAAGCTAAGAAGAATTAACCACAGGGACACAGAGGCACAGCTCTGGGTTCATAACTCAGTAAGCTGGGCCTCTGTGTCTCTGTGGTTAATTCTTAGGAAGCGGACTTGCGCGCGCGGGGTGCGTCGGCGGCGCGTTCGAGGCAGGCGTGCGAGCAGTAGGTCGTGCCCCCGCGCAGGGAGACGGCGCGGGAGGCGGGCATCCACGTGCCGCAGGCGGCGCAGCGTTGGAGCTTTTCGCCGGACGCTTTTTTCGGGCTTGTCTGTCTCTGCTGTGGGAAGCCGCCGGGCGCGCCCCCGCTCACGCGCCGCATCTCGCGCACGACGCCGAGGAACTGTCGCACGCCGCGGATGTACGGGCGCAGCCGCCAGTAGACCAGGAAGGCCACGGCCGCGAACAGGGCGAGGACGAAAAGGTACTTCACTTCTTCTCCTTCGCGGCGTTCCTCTTCTGTTCGAGCTGCGCGCGCAGCCCCGCCAGCTCCGTGTTCGAGGGGTTCAACTTCTCCAACTGTTCCAGCCCGCGCGCGGCCTCGTCCAGCTCGCCCGTCTCCATCAGCGCGGCCGCGAGACTCTGGAGGGCCATCTCCTGCCGCGGGTCGGCCTGGAGCGCGCGGCGGTACTCGCCGACGGCGCGCTTCGGGTCGGGCGGGCTGTCGTAGAAGTACGTGAGGCCGAGCTTCGTCCTCACGACCGCGTCGTCCGGCTGCGCGGCGAGCGCCGCCTCGTAGAGCTTGCGCGCCTCCACGATCATCTTCGCGTCGCCGCCGCCCTGCCTCTCCACCAGAAACTGCGCGTCGCCCGCCAGGACTGTCGTCTTGTAGTCCTTCGGGTCGAGCTCGTGCGCGCGCTTCAGTATGCGCGCGCCGTCCGAGAGGTAAGAGGCGTTGCCCGTCTCGGACGCGAAGAGGAGAACGCCCTGCCCGACCTTCTTCTGCATCTCTGCGTCCTGCGGCGTCTGGTCGGCCTTCCTGACGGCGTTGGCGATCTGCTCCTCCGTGAGCGTCGGCGACGAGTCGCGGCCCGCGGCGGAAGTCCTCTGCCCTCGGCCCGCGCCGTCGCCCTGCTGCGCCGGGGCCGCGCCCGCGCGCGCCGAAGCGAGCTCGGCCCGCAGCTTCTCATGCTCCGAGCGGTTGATGTTGTCGGCGAGGAAGAAGCCTATGAGAAACCCGAGGACTACTCCGAGTGCGCCGACGACGAAAACTTTCTTGTTGGAGGAAGGGTTATCAGGCATCGTCGCGTCCAAGCTTCTGACACCGAAGTGTAGCAGAAGGGCTACGCGAAGGCGACGCGTCACGCCCGCCCTGAAAGACAGATGCCCCTGAGCCGCCGTGCCGACGACGACTCAGGGGCGCGTCCGTTCGGAGAGAGCCGCGGCCTAACTCTCCCCGCCGCCGGAGGCGTTGCCGCCCTGCGGGCCTTTGTAGGGGAGGTCGTCGCGGCGTCGGCGCGGCAGCGGGTCTGAGTCGCGGCGGCGCGGGAGCTGGCCCGGCGCGCGGCGCTCGACGAAGTTCGGCGGCAGCCGCGGGCCTTTGACCGCCTCCTCCAGGATGCGCGTGATCTCTTGAGAGAGCGTGCGGTGCTCGCTCGTGGCGCGCTGCTGGAGCGCGCGCTTCAGTTCAGCGGGAACGTAAGCGCCGATAAAGACGCCTTTACGGTTCGCCATTCTCGGGTTCTCCTGTCGCCTTTGAGACGGACTGTCCCGTGAGGGTCGGGGTTTCTTCTGCTTCCGAGGTGAAAGAGCTTCGGGTGTCCGCGGATTTGAGAGCAGGTCTGTAAGCCGAATTCTGTCCACCGCGAGCCGCGGACGACTCGCGGATGGGCGATCATTCCTCTAGGCCGGACGTTGCCGTACGGCTCAAGCGACCTACCCGGAGGCGTGGCGCGCTCTCGGAAAGAGCGCGCATTCGGACGGGCCGCCCTTTGCCCGCCTCCCTATTTGGTCTTGCACCGCGAGGAGTTTGCCTGGCCGCGCCTGTCACCAGACGCGCCGGTGCGCTCTTACTTTAAGCCCGTGAGGGCCGCACCGTTTCACCCATCACCCGCTGCCGACGGCCGAAGCCGAAGGCCCGCTGGCTGGCCTCTTCTCTGTTGCACTTGTCGTCGCAGGGGCGTTCAAGCATCTGCTCTCGCAGCCTTTAAACGCCCCGCGCCCCGCCGTTAGCGGGCTCGCTGCCCTTCGGTGTTCGGACTTTCCTCTCCCGCGCTTTCGAAGGCGCGGCAGCGACCGCCCGACCTGCTCTCAAATCCGCGGCGCGGATTATAGCAAACCACCGTTGAACACGTACAGTCCAAAGGCGTCTGCCGTTAAAACTTTGATGGAGAGGGTTTCGGGATGACTGCTCCGCGGCCCGACGGCCTTTTAGCCAAAGTATTTGAAGCCGACGCGAAGGTTGTGAAGCGCGTCCGGCGGGACGGAGGAGATCATGACCCAGGTCATCAGGGAGTGGCTTAAGCCTACGGCGAGGATGTTCGGCGCGCGCTGGTAGACCCAGGCCCACAAAAGCCCGCCCGCGAAAGTCGCGAACGTGAGCCACGGGTTCGGCAGATGAAAGGCGGCGAAGAGGAGCGCCACCAGCAGCACGCTCAAAGCCCCGCGCCCGAGCGCGACCTGCGCGCGCCGGTTGATGAAGCCCTGCAGCGCGTACTGCTGAAGCGGCCCCCAGATTAAACTCAAACCCGGCACGCCCATCAGCGTCTGCCCGCCCTCCCAACGCCGGAAGTCGAGCGTGCCCGCGTACCAACCCACGCCGACCAGCAGAACCGAGACGACAAACATCGGCGGCAGGAGCAGCCGCGCCGACTCGACGAAGTTGTCCAACCCCCAACCTATCTCCCGCGCCGACTCGCCGCGCGCGCGGTGCGAGAGGAGCATGAAGATTACGGCCGTCGTCACCGGAATCAACAACAGCAGCCGGCCGCGACCAGTGAGCGTGCCCACGACCCACTCGGCGGCGAGCGCCGACGTCGAGGCCGCCACGATCTCCCACGCGGCGAGCGCGCGGTCTTCGGCTGCGCGGGTTTCTCTCATTTGAGTTCGAGCGGCCCGCCCACCTGCTGGAGCGTGCGGCGCGCGCCCGCGCGCGACTCGCGGACGGCGTAGACACGCGCCTCGTGTTTGCCGTAGCGCGGCTGCTCGAAGCGGAAGAGGAAGGCGCGCCGCCCGCCCTGCGAAGGCTCGCCCGCCACGGCCGAGGCTACGAAGTGGCCGTCGAGGAAGAGCTGCAACTCCAGGGGCGCAACCTCTCCTTCGAGGCCTCCGACCCAGCCGCTCACGCCGAAGGCGTCCGCGTGTTCGAGTTCACCCTCGAAGGCCGTGCGGTACGTGACGGCGTACGTGTAGACGGCGAGGCCGCAGACGAGCAACAGGTCGAGCGCGAGCTTAGCGGCGATGAGCTTCGCGAGCCTCTTGCGCGGGCGTCCGGCCCGGCCACTTTCATCGGCAGAAAAAGGGACACGGAGGAAGGGCTCGTCCGTCCCCTCCTCCGTGTCCGGCTGCTCGCCCCGCGCGGCGTCCGTCATTGCCCGCGGTACGCGTTCTGGTTCGAGTCCTGGTAGCTCAAGGTGTGGCGCGGCGTGATGACGGCGTCGGCGGCGAGGTTCGGCCGCAGGCGCACGGTCACCTGTAAGACCTGCGTGTCGCCCGGCGCGAGTTCCGCCACGCGCCAGACGAGCCCGCGCCCGCCGCCCAAATCCTGAAGCGTCAACTCCGGCGACGAAGAGACGAACTCAAGCGCTTCGGGCAACTGCTCGGTCACGACCAGGCTCTTCGCCAGGCCGCCGCCGTCGTTGACGAGCACGAGGCGGTAGAAGAGCGTGTCGCCCGGCTTGACCTCCGTGTTCGGCAGCTCCGCCCGCACGCGCACGCGCGGCGTCGCCACGGTCAGCACGGTCGAGTCCTCGCCCGCGACGCGCCCCGTCGTGCCCATAGCGCGCGTGACGAGGTTGTACGCGAACTGCGTGCGGTCGGGCGTCGAGCGCGGGATGTCGACGCCGAGCAGGACGGGGTACTGGCCGCCGCGCGGGTCGAGCGCCGCGGTCTGCGTCACCGCCGGCTCACCCGCCTGGTGGCGGCCGTCGCCGTTCGTGTCGGCGTAGACGGTCGCCTGCGGCGCGCCCGGCGCGACGACTCTCAGCTCGAAGCTCTCGGGGTAGTTCGAAGGGTTGCGGACGATGAAGGGGACGTACATCGTGTCGCCCGGCGTCGCCGTCAGGCCCTTCGAGACGGCCTCGACGCGGGCGCCCGCGACGCGCCCGACCGAGATGGTCGGCCCGTCGAAGTTCGAAGGGATGAAGAGGCTCTGCGTGCGCATCGTGCCGCGGCCGACCGGCTTGTTCGAGCCGGCGAGCGCCTCGTTGACGGCGCGCAGCGTGACCGTGATCTCGCGGTTGTCGCGCGACTCGAGGTCGCCCAGAGACCAGATGGCCGTCCGCGAAGGGCGGTCGTACTGGAGCGGCGCGGGCGTCGCGCTCACGAGCTCGAAGTCGGGGGTGAAGACGAAGTCGGCGCGGGTGACGCGCGCGGTGGCGCTCCCCTGGTTGCGGACGCTGATGCGCTGCGTGAAGGTCTCGCCGGGCTGGACGGTCTCCTGCAGGGCGTTCGACGCGGCGGCGAGCGCGGCGGCGACGACCGTGAGCGAGGCGTCGGTCACCTTCGTCACGGTGGCGTCGGCCTGCGAGGCGGCGCGGACGAGGAAGCGCTGCTGCTGGTTGTCGGGCGCGCTCTCGGGGACGCGCGCGTTGAGGACGACCTCGATGGTCTGGCCGCGCTGCAACTGCGGCGTGACGAAGACCGGCAGCCCCACCTCGTTGCTGCTCTGGCTGAAACTGGGCTGGTACTCGGCCGGGAGGTCTGTCTCAAGCCGGAACTGATCCTCCTTGTTGCCCGCGTTGGTGATGGTGAGCGGCAACTGAATGGTCTGCCCCGGCTGCGCGGCGAGCGCCGAGCGGCGGAGCGCCAGCTGCAAGTCGGGCACCTGCCGGACGGTGATGATGAAGCTGCTGTTGCTCGACTGCGTGTCGGCCGGGGGCGGCGGCGTGTAGGTCGCGGTCTCGACGGGGCGCGGCGTCGGCGTCACGGCCGGCTGCGGGGTCGGCGTGACGGCGGGCGTGCGCGTCGGGGTCGGGACGGAGGCCGTCTCGTTGTTGCGGACGGGCCTGCGCGTGGGCGTCGGCTGCGGCGTCGGGGTCACCACGGCGGGCTCGACCACGGCGGGCTGCGCGGCGTTGTTGCGCGCGTTGTTGCGGGCGCGGCGGCCCGCGGCCGTGCGCGGGCGCTCCGCGTCGCCGCCCCCGCGAACCGTAAGCTCGGGCACACGCGTCGTCGGGGTCGTGGCCGTCGAGGCGACCTCGGTCGGCGTCGGCGTCGGGCGCGGCGTGGCGCGCGGGCGCGGCGGCGTGGGCGTCGGCGTGGCCTTCGCAATCTGCGTCGCGGGCGCAGGCGTTGCGCGCGGCGTGGGCGTCGCGGCGGGCGACGACGGGCGCGTGGAGGCCTCGGCTCGCGCCGTCTGTAGCTCCGTGTCATAGATGTCGGAGAAGGGCGTGTCCTTGATGGCGCGCAGGCGCTCGGCGACCTCGGCCGCTTCCGTGAACTTGTTGAGTTCGATGTAGGAGCGGCCGAGCCAGAGCAGCATCAGGTCTGCGATGAAGCTGTCGGGGTGCCCCTTCAGGAAGTCGCGGAAGACGGTGGCCGCCTGCTCGTACTGCCCCTTCGCGAAGAGGGCGCGACCGCGGTTGAAGGTCTCCTGTTCGGCCTGTGAGGGTGCGTCGTCCTGCTGCACCGCACGGGGCGACGCGGCGCGGGCGGCTGAGTGGGCGAAGGGGGACAGGACGAGCGCGGCGGCGAGCGCGGCCGCGCCGATGCGGTTACACTTACTCAAAGTTTTGTTCCTCCGACGGGCAGGTGCGAGTCTAATCGAGTCGAACTTCCGGCGCGTACGCGAGAGACGCACATGCGTCGCGCTCTCAGAGTGAATCTGTCAGTTCGTCCGCGCAGGATAATACAGCCCCGAGGCCGCGGCGGACAAGGCGCTTGAAGGCGCGGAGCAGAGATGGCGAAAAAAGAGTGATGTCGAATGCCGCGCTCACTTCTTCCTGACGGGCGCGCCAGACACCTCGATGCGGTCGCCGGGCTGGAGCTGCGGGTCGGGCACGACGCCGTTCTCTATCTCGCGCAGGTTGTACTCGGTCGGGGAGAGTCTGCCGTCGGCGCCCGCGCGCAGCACGCGCACGCGCTCGCCCGCCGTCCTGGTCACGCCGCCCGAGGCGAGCAGCGCCTGCGTCAGGGTGATGCCGACGTGAAAGTCCTTCTGCCCGGGCGCGCCCACCTCGCCGCCGACGAAGTAGAACTCGGGCGGGCGCACGGTGAGCGTAATCACGTCGCCGGACATGACGAGCGTGTTGAGGCCGGCCGCGTCGTTCAGGTCGACGTTCGCGATCTTGCCCGTCGTGTGCGAGACGATGACGGCGCGGCCGGCCTCGGGCTTCGGCTGCGCCTCCGCGATGACGACGTAGAGCGGGATGGCCTCGCGCCTGAGAATCTTGGTGCCGGGGTCGCCGACGAGGCCGCTGACGAGGACGGCGTGGCTCGCGTACTCGCGGACGCTGACGCGCACCTGCGGCTTGTCGTAGAGGTTGCGGTGGCGGAACTCCGCGACGAGCTGGGCGGCCAGCTCGTCGGTCGTCATCCCCGCGACCGTGAGCGGGTCTTTGAGCAGAGGGTAGTCGAGCACGCCGCCGGCGACGACCGAGTAGAGCGTGTTCTGCCGCGGGTCCTGGGCGTTGAGAAGTCTGATGTCGAGCACGTCGCCCGTGCCGATGCGGTAGACGTTCGCGGGCGAGACGGCCGCCGCGGGCGGGGCGGCCGCGGGCGTCGCGCTCGAAAGCCGCGCCGCGTTCGTGGGCGGGGCCGCGTTGTTCGGCTGGGTGGAGGCCGGGCCGCCGCTGGTTCCCTTGCCCGTGTCGTTGGCGCCCTCGGCGACGGCGTTGGTCTTGACGGGCGAGCCGACGGGGACGCTCGGCTCGTTGGCGGACTTCGGAGGGGCGTCGCTGGTCGAGGCGGGGTCTGACTTGGGCGCGGGCGCGTTGGTCTTCGCGGCCTCGCGCGGCTTCTCCGAAGAGGACGAAGAACGCTTCTCCTCCTTCTTCGGCTTGGGCCGGGCGGGCGCTTCCGCCGCCGAGTCGTCCGCGGTCGGGCCGACGCGCACGCCGGCCTGCGCGTGGGCGTGGCGCGCGCCCGCGCCACATAATGCGAGCGCGGCGGCCGCGGCGTAGAGAAACTTCTTCATACGGGCACTCTTCCTTGCATGTCCGCCCGCGCCTCGCGCGCCCGCCGGGCAAGGGCGGACGACGCTGCGTCAACGTTCGGACTCTTCCCCTCGTTCGTTACGGGCCGGCGACCGTTCGGGGGAACGGAACGTCCCTGCGGCCCTCGGTTTTAATAAACTCCTAAACGGCCGCGATTCCTGATAAGTGACCCCGCCTCTTTCGTCGGACGCCTTTCGTGTTGTCGTGGCTGAACGTGTGCGCAGGCGGTCGTGTCGGCGTCGGACGGAGGTCGGGAATTGGTCAAAGACGGTGGCCGGTCGCCCGCGTCCGATTCTACCCTTTGGTTTTCGGGGGTGGCAAGATTTCTTTGGGGAAAAGATTCGGCCAGCGCCCCCCGAGCCGCACGCGCACAAGCTCCTCGACCTCGTCCGCGGTCGCGCATTCGAGGCACTCCTTCGCCACCGCTTCCGCCTCCTCCAGCTCGAGCCCAGCCACCGTGCGCCGCACGCGCGGGATGGCCGTCGGCGCCATGCTCAGCTCGCGCGCGCCGAGGCCGAGCAGCACCGCCGCGTAGGCCGGCGACGCCGCCATCTCGCCGCAGACGACGGAGCGTATCCCCGCGCCTTCGGCCGCTTCGAGCGCGCGCCGCACGGACAGAAGCACCGCCGGGTGGAGCGAGCGGAACCAGCCGGCCACCTCGTCGTTGCCGCGGTCGACGGCGAGCGTGTACTGCACGAGGTCGTTCGTCCCCAGGCTGAAGAAGTCCACCTCGCGCGCGAGCTTCTCGGCGACGAGCACGGCCGAGGGCACCTCGATCATCGCGCCGACGCGCAACGCCCCGGCCTCCTTCCCTTCGCCGCCCAGACGCGCGCGCTCGTCCTCGATGACCTCGCGCGCGCGCCGCACGTCGGTCACGTCCGAGACCATCGGGATGACGAGGTCTACCGGGCCGCGCGCGGCCGCGCGCAGGACGGCGCGCACCTGCGTCCTGAGCAGCTCGGGCCTTTGCAGGCAGAGGCGGATGGCGCGCAGGCCGAGAGCGGGGTTGCGCTCCTCGCCCGCGTCGAGGCGCGAGCCCGAGAGCTTGTCGCCGCCCATGTCGAAGAGGCGCACCGTCAGCCCGTCCTCGCCCGCGATGCGCGCGAGGCGTTCGTACGTCTCGCGCTGCTCGTCCTCGTCCGGCACGGAGCCGCGGTGCGAGAGCAGGAACTCCGAGCGGAAGAGGCCGATGCCGTGCGCGCCGTAGCGGTTCACCCAGTCGTACTCGACGGGCAGCTCGACGTTCGCGCGCAGGGTGACCTCGACGCCGTCGCGCGTCCGCAGGGGCGCGCGCAGCTCCTCGGCCGCCGCGACCGCGCGCGCGGGCGACTCCTTCGCGACCTGCCTCTCCCGCGTGAACAGCTCCAGCGTCTCGGGCTTGGGGTGGAGCGTGACCTCGCCGCGGCCGGCGTCGATGACGACGGAGTCGCCGGTGCGCGCCGCGCGGTAGAAGTCGCGCAGGCCGACGACCGCCGGGATGCCTAAGCCCCGGGCGATGATGGCCGTGTGCGAAGTCCAGCCGCCCACGTCGGTCGCGAACGCCTTGATGTGCCCGAAGTCGAGTTCGGCGAGCGTCGAGGGCATCAGCTCCTCGGCGACGACGACGGCGTCTTCGGTCAGGCGGCGGCCGAGCATGCTCTCGCCGGAGAGCGCGACGAGCAGGCGGCGCGTCACGTCCTCGATGTCGGAGCTGCGCTCGCGCAGGTAGTCGTCCTTGATCTCTTCGTAGACGGCGAGCACGCGGTCGGTGACAACCTTGACGGCCCACTCGCTGTTGACCGACTCGGTGCGGATGACGGCCTCCACGTCGTCGTTGAGCTTGCGGTCTTCGAGCATGAGGAGGTGCGCGTCGAAGATGTAGGCGTGCTCCTCGCCGAGCGTGCGCGCGGCGCGCTTCTTCAGGGCGAGCAGCTGCCTGCGCGCGAGCCGCACGGCCGCGCCGTAGCGGCGCACCTCGCGCCCGACCTCCGCCGCGTCGAGCTTGACCTGGTAGATGCCCGCGCGCCCGCCGCCGCCGTGGATGCGCAGCACGCGCCCCGTGACGGCCCCGTCCGAGACGGCCACGCCGCGCCAGCGCCGCTCGCTCTTGTCCCGCCTGCCGCTCACTCCTCAGTTTCCCCGAACCCGCCGCCGATGAGCTGGCACAAGGCTTCGAGCGCCGGCGCCTCGTCCGGCCCCTCGGCCGTCACCAGCAGCTCCGTCCCGCGCGACGCCGCCAGCATCAACACGCTCAGGATAGACTTCGCGTCGGCCGACGCGCTGCGGTCGAGCCTGACGAGCTTCAGCGTCGCGCGGAAGGCGGTCGCCGCGCGCACGAGCTTCGCCGCCGCGCGCGCGTGCAGCCCCAGACGGTTGACGATGGTGACCCGGCACTCGACCAAAGGTCTCTCCCTCGATTTAAGACCCCGGATTTGAAATTTCGAATCTCAAATTTCGAATCCTTACCGACCTCAGCCCTTGCGCCCGCCGCCCGCGAGCAGCTCGCCCGCGAGGTAGATGCCCTGCCGCCCCTGGTCGCGCACGAGCCGCGCGACCTCTTCGAGCGGCACGCCCGGCTGCAGGCCCGCGAGCTTGATGACCATCGGCAGGTTGACGCCCGTCACCACCTCGACCTCGCCCCGCTGCAGGAACATCGAGGCGATGTTGGTCGGCGTGCCGCCGAACATGTCGGTCATCAGGAGCACGCCGCCGCCGTCCGTGACGCGCTCGATGGCGCGGCGGATCTCGTTCTTGGCGGCCTCCACGTCGTCGTGCCAGCCGATGGAGACGGCCGTGATGTGGCCGAAGTTCCCGATGATGGTCTCGGCCGCCGCCAGCAGCTCGGTCGCCACCTGCCCGTGCGACACGATGACGCCGGCCACGCGCCCCGCCGCCCCTTCCTCTTTAGCTTTGTCAGGCATTCTTCAACTCCGTTCCACTTGTGGGTGGAGTGAAAGGCAGTTCACCACAGAGACACAGAGACACAGCTACTAGCAATTAGGCCCCGAGCTGTGTCTCTGTGGTGAATCATCGCCAGTGCTACCGTTAGACGATATTTAATTATGCCCTCGCCGCCGCCGAACTGCCTACTGCTTACTGCCTACTGCCTTCCGTCTTTTCGTCTTCGACACGTCGCGGTGGACGGCCGCCGCCTCGTAGCCGCCGCGGCGGAGGTGGCGCGCGATGTAGTTGGCCGCCATCACCGAGCGGTGGCGGCCGCCGGTGCAGCCGATGCCGATGGTGACGTAGGACTTGCCCTCGCGCCGGTAGAGCGGGAGCAGGTAGTCGATCAGCTCCGTGAAGCGCCTGAGCGTCTCGCGCACCTCGTCGCTCGCCATGAGGTACTTGACGATGCGCGGGTCGTGGCCCGAGAGCGCGCGCAGCTCCGGCACGAAGTGCGGGTTCGGCAGGTGGCGCACGTCGAAGAGCAAGTCCACGTCGTGCGGCGAGCCGTGCTTGTAGCCGAAGCTGTAGACCTGGACGCGCATCGTCGCGCCGTCCTCGCCGCCGAAGCGCTCGATGAGCAGGCGGCGGAGCGTGTGGACGGTGTGCCCGGAGGTGTCGATGACCTGGTCAGCGAGCTGCCGTATCTCGGACATCGCGCGGCGCTCGCGCCGGATGGATTCGAGCAGCCCGTCGCCGTCGTCGGCCGGGTGCGGCCGCCGCGTCTCGCTGAAGCGGCGGACGAGCACCTCGTCCGAGGCCTCGAAGAAGAGGACGTAGACGCGCAGCCCCGACGCGCGCAGCTCCCTGAGGCGCGCCGGGAACTCGCTCAGGAACCTCCCCTCGCGGATGTCGACGACGAGCGCGGCGCGCTCGATGTGGGGGCGGTTGTGCTCTTCTGGCTGGACGAGGCGGCCGAAGGTCGGCATCAGGGTCAGGGGCAGGTTGTCGACGCAGAAGTAGCCGAGGTCTTCGAACGCGTTCGTCGCCGAAGACATCCCGGAGCCGCTGAGGCCCGTGATGATGACGATGTCGGGCGCGCCCGCCTTCGCCGCGCCGCGCCCCACGCCCGCCTTCTGTTTCTCAGTCATCCCCCGCCCCTTCGCGCTTCAGGCCCGCGTCGTGCCGCGCCACGAAACGCTCGGCCGCATTGTAACCGCGCAGGCGCATGAGGTGTACGCGCACCGCCGTCTCGACGAGCGTCGCGAGGTTGCGCCCGGGACTCACCGGCAGGACGTAGTAGGGGACGGCGACGCCGAGGATGTCGACCGTCCGCTCTTCGAGGCCGAGGCGGTCGACGTCGCCCGCCTCGCCCCAGCGGACGAGCTTGATGTCGAGCCCCAGATGCTTCGGCCCGCTGACGGCCGAGACGCCGAACAGCTCGCGGATGTTGAGGATGCCGAGGCCGCGAATCTCCATGTGCTCGCGCAGGAGGTCGGGCGCGCCGCCCATCAGGAGGCCGGGCCGGCGGCGGCGGATCTCGACGACGTCGTCGGCGACGAGCTGGTGGCCGCGCATGATGAGGTCGAGCGCGCACTCAGATTTGCCCACGCCCGACTTGCCCTCGATGAGCACGCCGAGGCCGTAGAGGTCTAAGAGCGCGCCGTGGCGCGTCTCGCGCGGCGCGAGCACCTCTTCGAGGTACTCGGTGATGGCGGTGATGGCGACGGAGCTGACGAGCGTGGTCTGGATGAGCGGGAGCACCGCCCCGTCGCACGCCTCGACCAGCTCGGCCGGCGGCGTCAGGCCCTTGGTGACGAGGACGCAGGAGATCTTCTCGAGCTCGAGCCGCGCGACGGCCGCGCTCCTCTCTGCCGAGGAGAGCTGGCCGAGGAACTGCAGCTCGCTCGCGCCGACGATCTGCACGCGCCCCTCGTGGACGTAGTGCGGGAAGCCGGCGAGCGCGAGGCCGAGCTTCTGGATGCGCGGCGTGCGCAGCCAGCGCCCCGCGGCGCCACCCGCGCCCGCGAGGAAGGAGAGCGGCAGCACCTCCGGCGCGCGCGCGACGAACTCCGCGACCGTGATCGTGGGGCTCTCGCCGTTCTGCGGTGTCTTCTCCATCAAGTGAAAGGATGAAGGAAAGGGTGTTGGGTGTTAGGTGTTGGGTGTTGGGTTTGTTCTACCCAGCACCCAACACCCAGCACCCAACACCCTCCCCATCGTCCTTCAATTCGTTCAGGGCTGGATGAGCCCGTAGTTGCCGTCCTTGCGCTTGTAGAGCACGCTCAGGCGGTCTGTGTCGGAGTCGCGGAAGACGACGAACTGGTCGCCGTCCTCGGCGAGCGAGAGCACCGCCTCCTCGGCCGTCATCGGCTTCACCTTGTAGCGGCGGGCGGCGATGATGCGCCCCGCGCGGCGCTCCGGCTCGGGGTTCTCGGGCGCGGCCGTCCCCGTCTCGTCCGGCGCGACCGCAGAGAGCGGGACGGCGTCCTGCTTGCGCTCGATGATCTTCTTCTTGAGCTTGAGGGCCTGCTTCTCGATCTTGTCGATGCAGCGCGTGAGCGCCTGGTACATGTCGGCGTTGGTGTCCTTCGCCGTCAGGGTGTGCTCGCGCCAGTGGAAGAGAATCTCGGCGATGTGCCGGTTCTTGACCACGTCGATGATGACGTGGGCGCGGGCCGTGCTCGCGTTCTCGAACAACGTCCCGACCTTACCAAAATGTTCCTCGACGTGCGTGCGCAAAGCGGGCGTGACGTCGATGTGTCGCCCCGTGTACTCGAAATCCATACCTACCCTTTCCGCCCGCGCGCGTGGCGGACGGGGGCTTGCGTCTTCTCCACCCAGACCGCGCGGGCCTTGTGCCTGATTGTGTACTGCTAAAACTTGGGTGCTGGGTTCTAGGCGCCGGGTGCTGGGGAAGAAGAGGTTTTACCCAGCAACCCAGCACCTTCCCTCACACGACCGCCTTGCGCTCGCGCGAGCCAGGGATCGACATCTGGTCGCGGTACTTCGCCACCGTGCGGCGCGACAGCTTGATGCCCTCCTTGGCGAGAATCTTGACGACCTGGTCGTCGGTGATCGGGTTGTGCGAGTCCTCCTCCTCGATCAGCTTCTTGATCCGGAGCTTGATGATGCGGGTCGAGACCTCCTCGCCCTCCTCGTTCAGCATGCCCTCGGTGAAGAAGCGCCGCAGCTCGATGACGCCCTGCGGCGTGTGCGCGTACTTGCGGTTGACGACGCGCGAGATGGTCGAGAGGTGCATCCCCGTGTCCTCGGCCACGTCCTTGAGCATCATCGGCCTGATGAACTGGACGCCCTTGTCCAGGAACTCGTGCTGGCGGCGGACGATGCACTCGACTACGCGGTAGATGGTCTGCCGGCGGTGCTCGATGTTGCGCAAAAGGTCGACGGCCGAGCGCATCTTCTCGCGGATGAAGTCCTTCGTCTCCTTCGTCGTCCCGTCGCGGCTGAGCATGTGCTGCATGTCGCGGCTGATGCGCAGGCGCGGGCCGCCGTCGTCGGCGAAGTAGATTTCGTAGACGTCGTCCACCTTCTCGATGAAGACCTCGGGCGCGATGAGGATCGGCTCCTCCGAAGAGTAGCGCCGGCCCGGGTACGGGTCGAGCTTGCGGATGTGCTGGAGTTCTTCGACCAGCTCGATGACCTCGACGCCCATCTGCTTGGCGAGGTTCGGCAGCTTGTGCTGCTGCAAATCCACGAGCGAAATCTCGGGACAGATGAGCCGCTCCGCCAGACAGCGCTCCGCCCCGCGGGGGCACGCGTCCGGCCCCAACACCTTCAACTGAACGCGCAGGCACTCGCGCGCGTCGCGCGCGCCGCAGCCGACGGGGTCGAGGTGGAGGACGATCTGCCGCGCCTCCTCGACGCGCTCGGGTGTCGAGCCGGAGAGCTCGGCGATCTCCTCGTTGGTCGCGTTGAGGCGGCCGTCGCCGTCGAGGTTGCCGATGACGCACTCGCAGATTTCGACGAGGTCTTCCGAGACCTGCGTCATGTGGAGCTGCCACTCCAGATGTTCGGCGAGCGAGGGGGCGCGCGTCAGGAACTGCTCGAAGGTCGGCGCGTCCTCCTTGTACTCGTACTCCTGCGTCTTGTAGCCGGGGTCGAGGTAGTCCTGAAACTCTCGGCCGAAGTCGATCTCCTCGAACGCGTCGCCCGACGATTCGGCGGGGTCGTGTACGTCGCCGAACTCGTCGGTGCGCTCGCCCGCCTCGGCGGCCTCGAAGGTCTCGGGCGCGTCGAAGCTCTCGGCGACGGCGGGCGCGTCGCCCGCGCCGTTGCCCGCGGCCGAGCCGTTGAGCGCGTCGGGCGCGGCCGCCTCGACCGGGGGCGCGTCGTCGAGCGAGCCGGCGAGCTGGTCGAGAATCTCCTTCTCCAGCTCGCGCTTCTCGTCCTGCGACTGCACCTCTTCGAGGACGGGGTTCTCTAAAAGCTGCGCCTGGATGAGATTGTCCAGCTCAAGCGAAGTCATTTGCAGCATCTCGATGCGCTGGCGCAACTGCGGCGTCAGGACGAGTCTCTGCGACAGGTTGGTTGTGAGCTTGACCGACATAGTCTGCTAAAAAATTGCTTCTTAAATTATCGAGTATTGGCTTTCAAGAAACCGTCACGCGGTTCGGGAGAGAGTATAGCAGAATCAGTAGGCAGTAGGCAGTAGGCGGTAAAAGGGTTTTGGGTATTGGGTTCTGGGTGCTGGGTAAAACCTGTTCTTTCCCAGCACCCAGAACCCAGCACCCAAAACCCCCTTCCCCACTCACATCCGGAACTTCTCGCCGAGGTAGAGGCGGCGCACGTCCGGGTCTTCGGTGAGTTCGAGGGGCGCGCCGGAGCGGAAGATGCGGCCGTCGGCCATGATGTAGGCGCGGTCGGTGACGCCCAGGGTCTCGCGGACGTTGTGGTCGGTGATGAGGATGCCGATGCCGCGGCGGCGCAGGTAGAGGATCATCTGCTGGATGTCGTCCACGGCCTTCGGGTCGATGCCCGCGAACGGCTCGTCGAGCAGGATGAAATGCGGCTCGGTGGCGAGCGCCCGTGCGATCTCCGTGCGGCGGCGCTCGCCGCCCGACAGGGCGTCCGCGCGCGTGTGGCGCACGTGCTGGATGCCGAACTCCGTCAGCAGCTCTTCCAGGCGCTTCAGACGCTCGGCGCGCCGCAGGCCCAGGGTCTCGAGCACGGCGAGGATGTTCTCGCCCGCCGTCATGCGCCGGAAGACCGAAGGCTCCTGCGGCAGGTAGCCGACGCCGAGGCGCGCGCGCAGGTACATCGGAAGTCTCGTGATGTCGCGGCCCGCGAGCGTGATGCGCCCGGCGTCGGCGCGCTCCAGGCCGATCATCATGTAGAAGGTCGTCGTCTTCCCCGCCCCGTTCGCGCCCAACAGCCCGACGACCTCGCCCGGCTCGACGTGCAGACTCACCCCGTCCACCACGCGCCGCCGCCCGTAGGTCTTCACGAGCTCTTTCGCCGCCAGCGCCGACGCCGAGGCGACCCGCCGGTCGCGCGCCTCGCGCCCGCCCGCCGCCTCGCCCCGCGCCTCGATGATCTCTTCGGTAGCCATTTTCAGGACGTGATAAGTGATGAGTGATAAGTGATAAGAAAGGAGGACGGGCCGCGTCTTCTTCTTATCACTTATCACTCATCACTTATCACTGCTTTTTAATCTTGTGCGTCGTCCGCACGCGCCCGGTGGCCTGGGGCGAGGGGCCGGAGTCGCTGACGACGCGGTCTTCGCGGAGGTAGACGGTCATCCGGCGGCTCTCGGAGGAGCCCTTCTCGGCGTCCTCGACGCGCGCCGGGTTGCCGGTGAGCACGACCACCTCGTCGGCGGCCGTGTACTCGCCGCGGTCGCCCGTGCCACGCCTCCCGGGCTGCGTGACGACGACGTTGCGATCCGAGATTGTGCGCTCGACCTCGTACGTGTCCTTCAAGAGGTACACGTCCGAGACCTCGCTCGTGATGCGATCCGTCCCCTGCCGTATGTCCACGTCGCCCGCGTAGTGGAGCTGGCGCGTCGTATCGTCATAAGTCATCGAGCGCGACGTGGCGAAGACGGGCACGACCTCGCGCGAGCCGTCGGCCGCCTTCCGGCGCGCCTGGTAGAGGGCGCTCTGGACGCTGCCGTCCGCCTCCATCCGCTTCTGCTGGTTGCGCAGCACCAGGCGGTCGGCCTTCACGAAGTTGTCGTCCTGCCAGGCGCGCGCGTTGCCGGTGTAGACGCCGACGCCCGCCTCGTGCTGAAACTCGGCCGCGTTCGAGGCGACGAAGACCGGACTCTTCGTGTTCTTGAAGGGCGCCGCCCCGCCCGTCTGCTCCTGGCTGTAGTAGGTCGTCAAGACCTTGCCGCGCGCGTTCGAGACCTTGTTGACGGTATCCGAATCTATCTCCGTCGCCTTCAGGCGCGCGCGCGAGTCCCACACGACGGGCTCGCCGCCGCGCAGGTGCACGACGCCGTCGCGCGCCGTGTAGGTGATGTTCGCAGACTGCCCGTTGCGGTCGAGCTCGTTGAACTTCGCGTCGCCCGCGGCCTCGACCGTGTCGAGCGCCGAGGTCTCGCGCGAGAAGTTCGCGGTCATCTTCTGCGACGTGAGCGTGCGCTGCCGCTCGGTGAACCGGGCGTCTCCCGCGGCGGCGAAGCTCTCCACGTCCTGCGTCTCGCGGACGAAGGTCGCGGCCATCTCCTGCGCGGTGAGCGTGCGCACGCCGCGCCTCTCGGTCTCCTGGAAAGGCTCGACGACGGCCTTCGCGCCGCCGCCCGCGTCGAAGTTGCGCGCGAGGTTCCCCGCCTCGTAGAAGTAGCACTTGAACTCGGACGCGTAGAGCCGCTTGCGGTCGGCGGCCGGGTTCGGCTGGCTCGGCTCGACGAGGAGGTCTGCGTTGCCGTTCGCCTCCGCGCGTTCGAGGTCGCGCCCCGTCTCGCGCCAGAAGAGGCGCACGGCGTCGGCCGTCAGGCGTTTGTTCGCGGCCTTCGGGTCTCCGGCCCTGGACTTCGGCGCGGCCAGGGTCAGCACGGGCCGGCCTCCCGCGCGCATCTCCTTGACGACGCTGTGGTCGGCCTGCACGGCGAAGTCCACGTCCGCCGACTCGGACGCCGTCAGTTCCGCGTCCGAGTCGGCGTCAATCGTTCTGGCGCGCACGTTCCTGAGCGCGTGCGCGGAGATGAGCTTCTGCTCGTCGTTGAAGTAGAAGTCGAGCTGCTCGGCGAAGACCTCGGCCGCGTGCCCCTCGTTCATCGAGCGCAGGTAGGCGTTCGTCCTGGCCGTGATGAACTTGACCCGCTTCTGTTCGTTGAGCTGGCTGGTCAGGGTGTCGCCGCTCAGCATGTCGCGCCCCTGCTCGGCCGACGCGCCGCCCGTGAAGGCGATCTGCATCGAGGCCTGGTCGAAGACGGCCTGCGCGGACTTGAGGGTCATCGGCTGCTTCAGGTTCACCTTCGGGATGGCGGCGTTCGGCGCGGCCGGCGTCTGCGCCGCGCCGTGCTCGGGGCTGACGGTAATCTCGACCGCGCCCTTCAGCTCGAGCTTCTTCGCCTTCGCGTCGAGGTGCGCCGAGTCGGAGCGCCCCGAGATGTTCTCGCGCTCGAAGCTGACCGGCGTCGTGATGTTCGCGGCCTCGGTCTTGACCTCGTACTCGACCGACTCGGCCTTGACCTTCAGGCTGTCGCGCGTCTCGATCTGCACGTCGCCGGTGAAGAGGAACTGCGTGTTGTCCTCGTTCGTCAGCGTCTGCCGCGCGCTGATCTTATCGGGGCGGTCGCCATGGTCGGGGTAGACTTCGAGGTAGACGTTCTCAAGCTGGTGGTGGCCGTCCGAATACTTCACGTCCTTGTCGGCCTTGAGGTAGACCCACAGGCGCTCGCCCTTCATCTCGCGGTGTTCGAGGTTGTCGATGACGCCGACGACCTCGTTCGAGAGCTGCGCCTGGCCGGGCCGCAGGCGGAACGTCGTCGTGTCCTTCAGACGCCAGTAGGAGATGGCGACCGCCGCGACGCCCGCGGCGAGCAGGAGCAGCGCCAGCACGCGCCCCAGCTTCGGCGCCGCGATCCGCAGCCCCAGCCCCGATACTTTCCTGCGCCTGATCTCTTGCATGTCTATTGGTGAATAGTGAATGGTAAATGGTAAATGGTGTCTGCTCGTCTTCACCATTTACCATTTACCATTCACTATTCACTTCCCTTCAAGTCCTCAACCACCAACTGAAGCCGCGTGTTGCCGTTCCAGCAGTTGGCCTCGACGGAGTAGGCCAGTTCGATGCGCGCGCCGGGGCGGGGCGTTGCTGTGGCGCGTTCGGCGCCGCCCCACCAGATGCAGTCCTGGACGCGGCCGCCGGCCGTGACGCCGAACTTCAGGTGGCGCTCCTTCAACACGCGCGGCTCGCCGACGACGCGCAGATTTCTGGTGACGAAGACCGGCTTGGGCCAGCCCGCGCCGAACGGCTCCAGCGCCTCAAGCTCCGCGCACAAGTCCAGGCTCAAAGCTTCGGCCGGCAGCTCCAGGTCGTATTCGAGGCAGGGCTGGCCGTCCTCGCCTTCGCACATCACGCGCGCGGCGTGCTCGTTGAGCCGGCGGCGCAGCTCCGCGACGTTCTCGCGGCGGACGGAGAGGCCCGCGGCGTGCGCGTGGCCGCCGAAGGCTTCGAGGAGGTCGGCGCAACTTGTGAGAGCGTCGAGCATGTGAAAGCCTTCGCCGCTGCGCGCCGAGCCGTGGCCCGTGCCGTCCTCGTCGAGCGAGATGACGACCGCCGGGCGCTGCAGGCGCTCGGCTATCTTCGAGGCGGCGAGGCCGATGACGCCGCGGTGCCAGCCCTGGCCTGCGACGACGACGACCGCGGTCTCCTCCTGCCCCGTCAGCTCAAGCTCCGCGACGGCCCGCTCGGTCACCTGCTGCTGCACGTCCCGCCGCTCGCGGTTGAGCGCGTCGAGCTGCTCGGCGAGTTTGCGCGCCTCTTCATACTTCTTCGCCTCAAACAGCTCCACCACGGCGCGCGCGGCGTCCATGCGTCCGGCGGCGTTGATGCGCGGGCCGAGGCGGAAGCCGATATCAAACGCCCTCATCCCCGTCCCGTCGCCGCAGCCCGCGACCTCCATCAAGGCGCGCAGGCCCGGGTTGGTCGCACGTTGAAGGTCGGATAGTCCGAGCGCGACGATGGCGCGGTTCTCGCCCACGAGCTGCGCCACGTCGGCGACGGTGCCGATGGCGACGACCTTGAGAAAGCCCGGAACTAAATTCTCTCGGCCGCGCTCGCGGAAGAGCGCGTGCGCGAGCTTGAAGGCGACGCCGACGCCCGCGAGGTTCTTGTCCGGGTACGCGCAGCCCTTCTGGTTCGGATTCAGGACGGCGTACGCGGGCGGCGCGCCCTCGTCTTCGTCGGGCAAGTGGTGATCCGTGATGATGACGTCGAGGTCGTTATCCCTCGCCCACTCCAGGGGCTCGAAGGCGCGTATGCCGCAGTCCACGCTGATGACGAGCGAGTAGCCCTCGGCCTTCGCCCTCTCGAGCACGTCGCGGCGGATGCCGTAGCCTTCGGTGAAGCGGTGCGGGACGTGGTAGCCGGTCTTCGCGCCGAGGAAGCCGAGCGCGCGGCGCAGGACGACCGTGCCCGTCGTCCCGTCCACGTCGTAGTCGCCGTAGACGAGTATGCGCTCGCCCGCGTCCACCGCCTTGAGTACGCGCGCGGACGCCTCGCGCATGCCGAGCATGAGGAAGGGGTCGTGGAGCTGTTCGAGCGACGGCTCAAGCAGGGAGCGCGCCTCCCGTTCGGTCTCGACGCCGCGCGCGGCGAGGACGCCCGCGACCGTCTCGGAGACGCCGAAAGTTTCGGCGAGACGCGCGGGGTCTACGGCCTTCTCGCGGCGCGGAACCCAGCGCCGCTCGACGTGTCTCAGGCGCGTGGCGGGAGCCGTCATTCGGCGAACCACCCGTTGGGGTCGAGGAGGCGGACGCCGATGTGCTGGCGGTCGTCCTCCCCTTCAGCCCACACGCCGTTGACCTCCGCGTCGAGGGCGCGGCCGAACGGGGGCGTCAGCCGCACTTTCAAACCGACGTGGGCGGGGATGTCCGAAATCAGGGTGGCGCCGCCGCGGCTGACGCGGACGGCCTCGGCGGAGACTTTGAAGGGGGCGCCGCTGTCGTCTAAGCCTTCCAGCTCGACGGTGAAGTTAACAGGCACGCGCGGGCTGCGCGGGCGCTGCGAAGGGGGGTCGGTCTTGGTTGAATCGCTCATCGAAACTCGTCACCTTCCGTTCCGTGGGAGATAGCTGCGAAGCGGGAGGGGCGACTCAAGTTTAACCGAACGTACGCCACGGGCGCGAGTCCGAATGTACAGTTTCGTCGCCGACCCGACCCTGTCGCCGCGGGTCGGGTCGCGTTTGACATCTTCCTGACGGCCGGTGTATAGAATTCGCTGTTCACGAACGCCCCTTGGCCAGCGGCGGCCTCAATTCCGCCGATCAGGCAAAACCCGACAAGTTCACGCAGAGCGTCGCGCGCAGCTCTTTTTGCGCGCGAGTACGTCAACCGCCCCTCCGGCGAGGGACGCGCCCGTCTGTCAGGCAGACGCGGTTGCGGCCTTGAGCGGGTCGGGTCTCGAACCATTCTCTTCCTCAGTCAAGGTACACTCATGCACAATCTCTACAGAAAGATCGAACTCCTTGCCAACGTCGCGATCATCCTGGTCGCCCTCCTGATCACGGGCGTCCTGGCAAAAAACTACCTCCTGCCCGCCAGCCCGGAGCCAATCGCGGGAATCCCCGCGGGGAGCAAAGTCCAACTGCCCGACGTGGACTGGGGGCGGAACGGTAAGACGCTGCTCCTCGTGCTCAAGAAGGGCTGTCACTTCTGCACGGAGAGCGCGCCGTTCTATCAGCGCCTCGTGCGCGAGACGGCGGGCCGCGGCGACTTACATCTCGCCGCGGTCTTACCCGACAGCGTCGATGAGGGCAGGCAGTACCTGGGCGACCTCGGCATCCGCCTCGACGACGTGAGGCAGAGCCGGCCAGACACGCTGGGGGTCGGCGGCACCCCGACTCTGATTTTAGTCGACGGGAGCGGCAAGGTCGCGGCCTCGTGGGTCGGGCGTTTGGCGCCCGACAAAGAGGCGGAGGTGCTGAGCCGGCTGCAAGCCAACAGCGCGGCTGGCGATTAGTCTAGCGGGGCGGCGGTTCGCGGTCGCGCCGACGGAGAAGGGCCTGTAGGCAAGCCGTCCCTTCGTTTTCACCGACAAATTGCCCGGACAACGTAGCATCTACCGGAAGGGAGAAATCCTCATGCCAGATTACGCAATCGGAAGACTCTTGCGCAGATTAACCACTCTCATCGTCCTCGTCGGCGCGTTCTACTTCGTCGTCTCGTCCGACGCGGGGCCGACGAAGGCGTTCGCCTGCACGAGCTCGTGCAGGCAGGAGTGCGTGACGGCTTACACCTGGTGCCAGAGCCACCCCGGCGATTTCTACCAGGGCTGTAACTTTGGGCGCGACTGTGACTCGACCACCAGCGCCACCATCTGTGATAACCAGGAGTGCTGCTCGCAGTATCGCTACTTCTGCGGCTACGAGCAGAGTCCGCAGTCGGGCTACTGCTGGAGCCTCAACTGCCTCTAGGCGCCCGGCGGCGTCTCCGCCGCGGCGGCCCTCTCGCCCCCGCGACGGTTCGCACGCGCACGCCGACAGGCGAGTCGTAAAGTCGGGCGCGCCCACGCACATTTCCGCACGTGCGTGGGCGCGCCCGCCCCGTCTGTCGTCTCCGTCTTTAACTCTTACAGCGGGCGGACGAGGCCGGCGAAGAGCAGCAGCAGGATGAGCCCGCCGACGACGAGGCGGTAGCCGATGAAGACGCCGGTCGAGTGCCGGCGCAGGTAGCGCAGGAGGAACCAGATGGAGGCGTAGCCGACGAGGCCGGAGACGACGGTCGCGACCCCGAGCGGGACGGCGCTGCCCGCGGGCAGGCGGTGGACGGCCTCCTTCAATTCGAGCAGGCCGCTCGCCGTGATGGCCGGGATCGAGAGCAGGAATGAGAAGCGCGCCGCCGTCTCGCGCTGCTCGCCCGCGAAGAGTCCGCCCATGATGGTCGAGCCCGAGCGGCTCGCGCCGGGGATGAGCGCCAAGACCTGCGCGAAGCCGACCGCGAGCGCGTCGGAGAGTCCCAGCTCCTCCATCCCGCGCTCGCGCTTGCCCACCTTCTCGGCGATGAAGAGGAGAATCGCCACGACGACCATCATCGTCGCGATGACCCAGAGGTTCTTGGTGAACGTCCCCTCGATGACCTTCTTGAGGGCGAGCCCGAGGACGCCGATGGGCAGCGAGCCGATGAAGATGAGCCAGCCGAGCTTGGCGTCCGGCGACATGCGGCTGCCGAGGAGGCCGCCCCCCTCGATGCCCGGCGGCGTGCGGCCGCGGAGCAGCAGCACGTGGTCGCGCACGAACGCGTAGCAGATGTTCCAGATGTCGCGCGCGAAGTAGACGAAGACGGCGGCGAGCGTCCCCAACTGGATGACGGCGATGACGGCCGTCTGCTGCTCGGCCGCCAGCCTTTCGGAAAGACCCGTCAGCCGCGTCGCGAAGATCAGGTGCGCCGTCGAACTGATCGGGATGAACTCCGTGAGCCCCTGTACGATGCCGAGGATGATGGCCTGAATGATGTTCATCTGAATTTTTGATTTGCGATTTTAGATTTTTGATTTGAAGACCGCGCGGCCGTCACCGGCCAAATCGCAAATCAAAAATCTAAAATCAAAATTCCCTTCACTCCCTAAAATTCGTGTTCGAAGCGAGCCGGTCGTAGACGGCGTCGGGGATGTGCCGGATGACGCGGACGAGCGTGGCGAGCTGCCAGGGGAAGGCGTAGGTGCGCGCGCGGCGCTCGACGGCCCGGACGATGCGGCGGGCCGCGTCGTCGGGTTCGAGCAGGAAAGGCAGCTTCTTCTTGCGCCCGGCCGTCATCGGCGTGCGGATGAAGCCGGGGTGGATGGTCGTCACGGCGATGTTGCTCTTAAGCAGGTCTACCCGGAGGCTCTCGAACAGGGTCGAGACGGCGGCCTTGCTCGCGCTGTAGGCGCCCGACTTCGGCAGGCCGCGGTACGAGGCGAGGCTTGAGATGGCGACGAGCTGGCCCGCGCGGCGCTCCAACATCGAGGGCAGCACGGCCGCGACGCTGTTGACGACGCCGAGCACGTTGATCGTGATCACGTCGCCGACCTCCGACGCGTTGAGCCTCGTCCCGGCGGTCGTGCTGCTCATCCCCGCGTTGGCGATGAGGACGTCCACACGCCCCCACTTCTCAAGAACCTTGTCCGCCACCTCCTTCAACGCCGCGTGGTCGCGCACGTCCGCCGGCAGCGCCAAAGCCTCACCGCCCGCGCGTTCTACCTCTTCACTTAACTTCAGAAGCTCCTCGCCGCGCCGCGCCGTCAGGCCCAGACGCGCGCCGCGCCTCCCCAACTCCAGCGCCAGCGCCCGCCCTATCCCGGAGGACGCGCCGGTGATGAGGACTACCTTCTGTGTCCAGTCGTATTTCATCGAAGACTCAGCACAGCTCCGCGACGTGCTCGCCTAACACGCGCAGAGCGTTTCCCAAATCGTCCTGCTTAATCAGAAGGTGGTCGCGCGAGAAGGCCGAGAGCGCGCCGACGGGGACGCCCGCCTCGGCGAGTATCCGCGTGACGTGCGCGAGGAAGCCGACCACGTCCCAGCCGAGTTCCACGTCGAGCGTGACGAGGCGGAAACCCGCCTCGACTCTTGCGTCGCGCGCCGCGTGGCGCATCGCGCGCCAGTCCGACTCCTCGACGAGCAGCGTCACCTCGAAGGGGTCACGCAGCAGGAAGAAGTTCGCCCCGGCCCGCGGGCTCAGCTCCGGACTCTCCAGCAGACGCGCCCAGTCGGCGTGGCGCATCCCGACGAGCACATACGTCTCGGGCGCGACCTCGACCTTTGCTGTGCGAAGAAGCGACGCGGCGTCAGGCATAAGGCAGTAGGCAGTAGGCAGATGGCAGTAGGCAGCCGCTCCGCGCTATGCGTGTTGAAGGATTAAATAAGGTTTCCCGATATCAAGGTTTTAACTGCCTACTGCCACCTGCCTACTGCCTACTGCTTTTCAGATTTGCACCACGACCGGCAGGATGACAGGCTTGGCGCCGGTCTGCTTCTGGATGTAGCGCTTGAGTTCGAGGCGCACGCGCTCCTTGAGAATCGAGGCGTCGCGGCGCTCGTCGCGCGAGGCGCCCTCGACCGCCTCGGCCACGACGCGGCGCATGTCGCGCAGTAAGGCCGCGGAGTTGCCGTTGCCGTCGAGCCCGAGCACGCCGCGCGCGACGACCTCGGGCTCGCCTTCGAGGTCGCCCGATTCCTCGTCGATGGTGACGACCGGCGTGACGACGCCGTCGTAGGCGAGCTGGCGGCGCTCGCGGACGACCTCGCCGTCGATCTCCTCGAAGCCCGTCTCGTCGATGAAGGTGCGGCCGACCTCGCGCTTCTCGACGACGGTCGCGCTGTTCTCACTCAACTCCAATACGTCGCCGTTCTCGATGAGGATGATGTTCTCCTCGGGGAAGTCGCAGTGGTTCTTGAGGAACTCTTTGTGCCGGTAGAGCATCCGGTATTCGCCGTGGACGGGGACGACGAACTTGGGCCGGACGGCCTCCGTCATGATCCTAATGTCCTCCTGCGAGGCGTGGCCGGAGACGTGGATGAGCCGGCGCTTCTCGTCGATGATGGCGGCGCCGCGCTTGTAGATTTCGCCGATGAGGCGCGAAATCGACCGCTCGTTGCCCGGGATGATGCGGGCCGAAAGCACCACCGTGTCGCCCTCGGATATCGTTAAGCCCTTGTAGGTCTGCGACGAGAGCTGCGAGAGCGCCGCGCGCGGCTCGCCCTGCGAACCCGTGACGAGGTAGACGATCTCGTCGTCCGGCAGCTTCTTCGCCTGCTGCAGGGAGACGAGCATCCCTTCGTGCAGGTCGAGGTAGCCGAGCCGCTCGGCGATCTCGACGTTCTTAATCATCGAGCGGCCGAGGACGCAGACCTTGCGGTCGAACTGCTGCGCCACGTCGATGACGATCTGCAGGCGGTGAATCGAAGACGCGAAGGTGGCGACGAAGATGCGCCCCTCGGCCTGTCCGAAAATCTCCTCGAAGTCGGGGATGACGGCGCGCTCCGAGGGCGTGCGGCCCGGCACGGTGGCGTTCGTCGAGTCGGACGTTAAGGCCAGCACGCCCTCCTGGCCGTAACGGCGGAGCGTCCGCAGGTCAATCGGCTCGCCGATGACGGGCGTCTCGTCCACCTTGTAGTCGCCGGTGTGGATGATGGTGCCGGCGGGCGTGTTGACGGCGAGCGCGAAGCAGTCGATGAGCGAGTGCGAGACGCGTATGAACTCGACCTCGAACTCGCCGATCTCGACCTTGTCGCGCGGCTCGACGCGGTGGAGCAGCACGTCGCCGAGGATGTCGTGCTCCTCCAGCTTCGACTCGATGAGGCCCATCGTGAAGTGCGAGGCGTAGAGGGGCACGTTGAACTTCTTCAGCACGTACGGCACGGCGCCGATGTGGTCTTCGTGGCCGTGGGTGATGACGACGGCGGCGATGTTGTCCCGGTACTCTTCGAGGAAGTCGAAGTCGGGCACCTCAACGTCCACGCCGTAGGCGGTCTCCTGGGGGAAGCCCATCCCGGTGTCGATCAGAATCATGTCCTCGCCGTAGCGCACGGCCATGCAGTTGCAGCCGAACTCGCCGACACCGCCGAGGGGCATTACTTCGATTACGTTACTCACTTGCTACACTTATCTCCGGTAAGGCGTGAAGGGCTTCTCTCGGCCCACACGCCGCGATTAATAGATAGGGGGCGCGAAGCGCCAGTATAGCACACGCGCCCGGCTCACTTCGCGCGCTAGCGCCCCCCCGCCGTTAAGGTTTTCGTCAGGCGCGCCCACTCCTCCTGGGTCAGGGCCTCGGCCCGGCGCTGCGGGTCGATCACGGTCGCTTCGAGCAAAGCGGCCGCGCCGCCCGCCTTCTCGAAGAGCGCGCGCAAATCTTCGGGCGCGTGGCGCAGGTTGTTGAGGATCGTCTTGCGCTTCTGCGCGAAGCCGGCGCTGACGAGGCGTTGGAAGAGTCTCTCGTCGAAGCCTTCGGGCTCGGCGCCGCGGGCGCGCAGGCGCGCGACCGTGCTCCAGACCTTCGGCACCGGACGGAAGGCGCCGGGCGGCACGTCGAAAAGCGCCTCGGATTCGCAGAAGGCGGCGACGAGCACGGTCAGGTAGCCGCGCTCGGCCGAGCCGGGCGGCGCCGTGATGCGCTCGACCACCTCGCGCTGAAGCATCAAGACCGACTCGGGCACGCACGCCCTCTGTTCGACGAGACGTTGCAGGATGGCGGTCGAGATGTTGTAAGGCAGGTTCGCCACGACGCGCGCAGACGCGGCCGGCGAAATCGCTTCGCAGAAATCTACTTCGAGCGCGTCGGCCTCGATTAACCTGAAGTCGTCGTGCCCGCCGAAGCGCTCGAGCAAGACGGGCACCAGCTCTCTGTCCAACTCGACGGCGACGACACGCGCGCCGCGCCCCAACAGCAGCGCCGTCAGCGCCCCGCGCCCCGGCCCGATTTCAACCACCGTCTCGCCCGCGCGCGGCCCCAGCCCCTCGACGATGCGCCGCGCGTACGACTCGTCGACCAGAAAATTCTGCCCCAGCCTCTTTTTCGCGCGCGGAAGGTTCATTGAAAAGAAGTGATGAGTGATGAGTGATAAGTGATGAGAAAAGACAAGGCCCGTTCTCTTCCTCTTATCACTTATCACTTATCACTCATCACCAAACAAGTAGCCGGTTATCTCCACGTCGTCGCCGTGGCGGTGCGTCTCGACGTCCCGGAGGCGCGTGGCCTCCGGGACGGTGAGCGGGCCGGAGACGTTGACGGCGCCGAGGGCGTCGGAGCCGAGGATGAGTGGGGCGACGAAGAAGCTCGCCTTGTCCACCAGCCCCGCGCGCAGGAAGGCGCCGGCCACGCCCGCGCCGCCTTCGACGAAGAGACCTTGCACTTCCCTGCCCCTCAGCTCTTCGAGGACAGACTTGAGGTCGCGCCCTCCCGCGGCCGTCTGTAAGACTTCGACGCCGAGTGATTCCAGCTCCGAGACTCTGCGCGGGTCGGCCTGGTCGGAGGTGAAGACGAGGACGGGCGTCTCGCGCGCCGTCCGCGCGAGCTGTGACTGCGGGCCGAGGCGCAGTTGTTCGTCGAGCACGACCCGGAGCAGTGGGCGGCGGCGCGGGAGTCCGCTGCGGTCTGTGAGCAGCGGGTCGTCCTTCACCGCCGTGCCGGAGCCGACGAGGATGGCGTCGCACTCGCGGCGCAGCTGTTGCGCGCGCGCGCGCGACTCCGGGCCGCTGATCCAGCGCGCGTGCCCGGTGCTCGTGGCGATGCGCCCGTCGAGCGAGCAGGCCAGCTTCAGGTGCACGAACGGGCGGCCGCGCCGAATCGCGTGGACGTACTTCTCGTTGAGCCGCGCGGCCTCTTTCTCTAACACCCCGGTGACGACCTCGACGCCCGCCTCGCGCAACTTGTCGAAGCCTCGCCCCGAGACGAGCGGGTTCGGGTCTTCGATGGCGGCGACGACGCGCGCGACGCCCGCGCGGATGAGCGCCTCGGTGCAAGGCGGCGTGCGGCCCGTGTGCGCGTGCGGTTCGAGCGTGACGTAAGCGGTCGCGCCGCGCGCCCGCGCGCCCGCCTGTTCGAGCGCCAGGGTCTCCGCGTGCTTCAAACCTTCGTAGACGTAGAAGCCCTCGCCGACGACCTCGCCGTGCCGGTCAACGACGACACAGCCGACGAGCGGGCCGGGACTGACCTGCCCCGCGCCGCGCGCGGCCAGTTCGAGAGCGCGCGCCATCATGCGGCGGTCGAAGTCCGGAGTCTGGAGTCTGGAGTCTGGAGTCAAGGTAACGGGGCTTATTCCCTCGGCGTTGCGGGTGGAGCGAGGGAAATCTCACCACAGAGACACAGAGACACAGCTTGTTGAGTCATCTCTTTAAAGCTGTGTCTCTGTGTCTCTGTGGTGAATTCGTTCAGCATTACCCTCAAGATGCCTTGAAATAAAAGCTATGCGAAGAGGCCGTTGACGTACTGCTCGGGGTCGAAGACGACGAGGTCGTCCACGCGCTCGCCGATGCCGGCGTAGCGGATGGGCAGGCCCAGCTCCTTCGAGATGGCGACGGCGATGCCGCCCTTGGCCGTGCCGTCGAGCTTCGTCAGGACGATGCCGGTCACGTTCGCCGTCTTCAAAAACTGCCGCGCCTGCTCCAGGCCGTTCTGGCCCGTCACGGCGTCCACGACGAGCAGCGTCTCGTGCGGCGCGCCCTCGACCTCGCGCCCCGCGACGCGCTTCATCTTTTCGAGTTCGGCCATCAGGTTCGACTTGTTGTGCAGCCGGCCCGCGGTGTCCACGATGAGCACGTCCGACTTGCGCGCCTTCGCCGCCTTGAGCGCGTCGAAGAGGACGGCCGCCGGGTCTGTGCCCGACTTCTGCTGGATGAGCGGGACGCCGGTGCGCTCGGCCCAGATGGCGAGCTGGTCGGAGGCGGCGGCGCGGAAGGTGTCGGCGGCGCAGATGAGCACGTCGTTGCCTTCGGCCTTGATGCGCTGCGCGAGCTTGCCGATGGTCGTCGTCTTCCCGACGCCGTTGACGCCGACGACCATAATGACGTACGGCGTGATGGAATCGTCCACGCCCTCCTCCGTAGCGACGCCCTTGCGCCCGGAGTCGCGGAGGATGCCGAGCAGCTCGGACTTGAGCGCGGCCTTGAGCGCGGCGATGTCGCCGATCTCCTTGCGCGAGATGCCGCGCCTGACCTTGTCGAGGATTTCGAGCGTGGTCGTGACACCGAGGTCGGCGGCGATGAGCGCCTCTTCGAGCTCGTCGAGCAGCGCGGCGTCGATCTGCTTGCGGTTCTCGAAGACCTTGTCGATCTTCTCCGAAAGCGAGTCGCGCGTGGCGGCGATGGCGCGCGAGAAGCGCGCGGCGTAGGTCTGCTCTAACGCTTCGATCTCGGCCTGCAACTCCGCGTCCGTGCGGTTGAGGCCGAGGATGGAAGAGGACGCGAAGGCCGAGCTGCGCGCGGGCGCAGGCCCTCGCGGCGCGGTCTGCTGTTCGCGCTGGCCCGACTCGGCGGGCGTCGGCGCCGTCGCAGGGCGCGGCGTCTCGATGACTTCCGGCTCGCGCGCGTCGGTCAGGCTGGTCTCGTCCGCGGGCTGCGGCGCGGGCTGCGCGCCGGTCGGCACGGGCTCGACGGCGGGCGGGACGGCGACGGGCTCGCGCGCCTGCGCCGCGGCGTCAGCGCCGGCGGGCGGTTCGAGGCGTGCCTCCGCCGGCGGGGCGGCAGTCTCCTCCGCCCCGGCCGCAGGCTGGTTGAGGCCGAGCGTGATGTAGCGGTCGTCCTTCTTGCGTCTCCAGAATGCCATTGTGTTCGGGTGATAACCTTAGCCGATAAATAATAAGAGGCAGAAGCCCGACCGTCAGGGAGGGCGTCTCATCTCTCGCAAAACAGTACTGCGGAGGACGTACGCCCTCCCTGACGGTCGGGCTTCTGCCTTCCGAAAATGCCGATTATAAACGTAACTGCCGCGGGGCGACAAAAGCGCCCGCGGCAGTCGTCAGGGAAAGAGAGTAGGCAGTAGGCAGATGGCAGTAGGCAGTCGAAAAACCTACGGTCGCACTTCTCGAATAAATCCTTCTACGTCCTGAACGCGGAGCGGCTGCCTACTGCCATCTGCCTACCGCCTACTGTTCTCAGGCGGCGGGCGCCTGTTCGGGCGCGGGGGCGGGTCGCGCGCGGAGCGAGGGCGAGAGCGTCTTGCCGGCCGCGAGGTCTTTCGCGCGCTGCGAGAGGCGGACGCGGCCGGGCGTGATCTGCCCCGACTCGCAGGCCGCGACCAGGGCGTCCACGACCTTCGCGTCGTAGCGCGTGCCGACGAAGGTCTTGATGCGCGCGATGGCGTCTTCGAGGCTCATGCCCTTCTGGTACGGGCGGTCGGTGGTCATCGCGTCGAAGGTGTCGGCGACCGAGACGATGCGCGCCTGCATCGGTATCTCGTCGCCCTTCAGGCCCTGCGGGTAGCCCTTGCCGTCCATCATCTCGTGGTGCATGTACATGCCCGGCAGGAAGTCCTTCATCGCCGGAATCTGCGACATGATCTTGAAGCCCTTCTGCGGGTGCTGCTTCATCACCTCGAACTCCTCGGGCGTGAGCGAGGCCGGCTTCTTGAGGATGCTGTCCTCGATGGCGATCTTGCCCACGTCGTGCAGCAGCGCGCTGATGCGCAGCTTCTCCATCTCGTCGTCCGGGAGCCCTAAGCTCTCGCCGATGGCGAGCGAGAAGCGCGCGACGCGCTCCGAGTGTCCGCGCGTGTAAGGGTCTTTGCCGTCGATGGCGGCGGCCAGGGCCTTGACCGTGCCGATGAAAAGCTGCCGGTTCTCCTCGGCGGAGTTCTGCAGGTCTTCGATGTAGTGTTCGAGCTGGTCGGTCATCAGGTTGAAGGACTCGCCCAAATCGCCCAGCTCGGTCTTGCTCCGCACGTCGATGCGCTGCGAGAAGTCTCCGCCCGCGATGCGGTGCGCGCCGGCCGCCAGCTCGCGCACGGGCTGCGTGAGCTGCTTGGCGAAGAGGAAGCCGATGAGCAGCGCGAACGAGGCCGCGAGCATGCTGATGTAGAGCGTCTGCCGGCGCATGTCCGAAACCGACTGCAGGGCCGCGTGCTCGTCCTGGATGGCGATGACGCCGAGCGGCGTGTGCTCGTCGAGCCGCGCCGTCGAGTAGGCGCCGAGCATCCGAACCTCTTCGCCGTCGCGCTCGGCGTTGAAGGGGGCGAGCGCGGACTTCACCTGCCGCCCCGTAGCGCTCCAGTCCTGCACGACCTTCAAGTCCATCATCGAGCGCTCGGCGTAGGCGACGCGCGCGTCCGGGTGCGCGACCGCGCGGCCGTCCGCGTTGACGACGAAGATGACCGGCATGCCGCGCGCGAGCAGCTCGCTCTCGGTCATCGTGCCGGGCTGCTGGACGGAGGAGAAGACGTCCTGGAAGGAGATGACGGCGACGACGGCCGCGATGACCTCGCCCGACTCGGCGCCGCCCATGACGGGCGCGGCGATGGTCAGCGCCATCTCCTGGCTCGAACGGATGAGGTGCGGCCCGCCGATGCGCACGCCCGGCTCGGCCATGTCGGCGAGCGAGGCGTTGAGGCGCGCGTTGACCTCGTCGCGCGTGATGGCGTCCGGCTTGTAGGCGACGTGCGGCGTGCCCGAGACGGGCATGATCGCCAGCGCGTCGAGGTTGCGGTCGGCCTCGACCGCTTTCTGCAGGCGCTCGTCGCTCCCCGTCTGACCTAAGACGCCGACGCCGCCCGTCAGCTCGAAGGCGCGGGCGAGGCCGGTCACGACCTCACGGTAGCGCTGGCCGTACAGCTCGATCTGCCGCGCCTTGTCCTGTACGAGCTGCGCCTGGTAGCGCCCCTCGATCTGGCGCAGCTCGTCCGCGCTGCGGCCCGAGAGCATCCAGCCGGCCATCCCGAGCGGGAGCAGACCGACGACGAGCAGCGTCCCCAGGACGATGTAGAGCAGTCGTACGCGCGGGAGTTTTTCCAACATGCGGTAGAGATGTTGACCGAAAGGGTAGAATCGGAGGTGCCGAAGTCTCAGACGGTAAGCTTTGCGGGTGGCCCTAAACCAACCCGCAGTCCATAGTACGAACCGGCGCTCGGTGTTGTCAATATTTGGCCGCAGTTTAACGCAGGCAGAAGCCCGACTGTGAGGGAGGGCGTACGTCTTCCATTAAAGCTCTTTCTATGGACGTTGAGACGCCCTCCCTCACGGTCGGGCTTCTGCCTTAAACTTTCCAGACTTTGAGGCTTAGACGGGCGTCCAAGCTTTCGAGCGCGCGTTTTAAAGCCCAGGCGCTCGGGGGTTTCGAAGCTCGTGCAGTTTGTTGGGGTGACTTTGACGACCGACGAGCAGTTGGTGGAGCGCGCGCTGGCGGGGGACGGCGACGCCTTCGGCGAGGTCGTGCGCCGCTGGGAGCGCAAGATATATGCGCTGGCCTACGGCATCACGGGCAGCGCCGAGGAGGCGCGCGACGCCACGCAGGAGACTTTCATCAACGCCTACCGCAACCTCGCGCGCTTCCGCGGCGAGGCGCAGGTCTCCTCGTGGCTGCACCGCATCGCGGTCAACCAGTGCATCACGCGCCAGCGCCGCGCGCGCGTGCGGGCCGAGACCGGTCTGGAGGAAGAGGTCGAGGCCGGGCGCGAGCAGTCCCTCTCGACCGTGGCGGAAGCGTCGCCCGCGCACACGTCGGAATCTTCACAGCGCGCGGAGGCCGTACGTCGCGCCGTAGCCTCGCTCCCGCAGGAGTTGCGCGAGATCGTCTTGATGAAGGAGTTCGAGGAGCTGACGTTTCAGGAGATCGCCGATGCGCTCCGGATTCCCCTGAGCACGGTCAAGAGTCGCCTCTACACGGCGCTCAAGCAGTTGCGTCTGAAGTTGGAAAGGTTTCAGCCGGAGGGAGCCCTGAGATGAACGAGAAGCAGGAAGCGACGGCGCACGGCGTGTGCGGGCGCGGCGAAGAGTTGGTCGCGTATCTTTACGGCGAGGCGACGAAGGAGGAGGCCGGGCTGTACCGCAAGCACCTCGAAGCCTGCGCCGTCTGCCGCGAAGAGGTTGCCGCGTTCGGGGGCGTGCGCGCGGGGCTCGCCGTGTGGCGCGCCGAGGCGCTCGGCACGGTGCCCTCCCTCAACATCGAAGAGGCGCTCGCGCCGGCCGCGCCTGCCTTCTCGAACGCGCCCCGCAAGCGTTCGGCGCGCGCGGCGCTGCGAGAGTTCTTCTCGCTCTCGCCGCTCTGGCTGCGCGCGGGCGCCTTCGCCGCCCTGCTCGCGTTCTGCGCGCTCCTCGCGCTGACGATTGCGCGCGCGGGCGGCCCGGAGAAAGTGATCGTCAAGGAGCGCGTCGAGGTGCCCGTCCAGAGCGGCTACACGGACGAGCAGGTCGATGCCATCGTCGCGCAGAAGGTCGCGGAGACGCGCGCGCGGCTCGCCGCGGAGACGAAGGAGCGCGAAGGCGTGCAAAGGCCCGAGCAGGTCGTCGACGTCGCCGCGCGCGGCAAGACTCCGCAGCCGGCGCCGAACCCGAACGGCGCGCGCCGCACGCGCGCGCCGCGGCGTTCGACGAGCGACGAGGATACTCTGCTGGCCGGCGACAACCTGCCGCGCCTGTCCGACCTTCTAAGCGGCAGTTACTAAACGCGCCCGAGGCAGTCGATGAGAACATCGCACAAATACTCCTTCACGTTGAGACGTCTCGCGGCGGCCGTCTTCGGCCTGGCCCTGCTCTGCGTCTCGGCCGTGGCGCAGGAGCCGGACGCGCCGCAGCCCGCGCCCCAGCAGCAGCGGCCCGCCCGAGCGCCGAACCTGATGCAGCGTCTGAACCTCTCGCGCGAGCAGCGAGAGCAGCTGCGCGAGATTCGCAGGCAGAGCGAGCCGGAGGTGCGCGCGCAGACGCGCCGGGTGCGGCTCGCACGCCGCGCGCTCGACGAGGCCATCTACGCCGACGCCGTCGACGAGGCGCTCGTCGAACAGCGCGCGCGCGAGCTTTCGGCCGCGCAGTCCGCGCTCGTGCGCCTGCGCGCCGCGACCGAGCTGAAGATCCGCCGCATCCTCACGGCCGAACAGCTCCAACTCTTCCGCACCCTCCGCCAGCAGGCGCAACAGCAACAGTTGCTACAGCGCCGCCTGAACCGCAACGCCCCGCCACAAGACGGTAGGCAGTAGGCAGTGCGGAGCCCCACCAGGGGCGGGATGTTTATAGCTCAGGATGCTTATCAAATCGCCAAGCTCCGGAGGGGCGGCATGTTCATGTCGCCCCTAAAGGAACTCGGGGTTGATGGGAATCGTCGGGGCTATAAACATCTCGCTCCAGACGAGGCTCAACCCGTTCTGCCTTTCGACCGCCTACTGCCATCTGCCATCTGCCTACTTTTCTAACTTGACGCCCCCGCTACTTTCTGCACATCATGCGTCGTTCGGCACATCTCCCTGCGCGAAGGTTACCCGGCTCCTTTTGCACGCATGAATTTCGCCCTGCGCGCCCTGCTCGAAGTCCAGGAGACCACCCTGCTCGCGGTGCGCGCCGCGGGCAGGCTCTTCCGCCGCCCGTCTTACGTCCCCGAGATGATCTCGCAGATGGACGTGATCGGCGTCGGCTCGCTGACCATCATCCTCCTCACGGGCTTCTTCACCGGCGGCGTGCTCGCGCTGCAAACCTATCCCACGCTAAAATACTACGGCGCACAGGATCAGACCGGCAGGCTCGTGGCGACGGCGCTCGTGCGCGAGCTGGGGCCGGTGCTTTCGGGGCTGATGGTGGCGGGGCGCGTCGCCTCGGCCATCGCGGCCGAGCTGGGCTCGATGGTCGTCTCGCAGCAGATCGACGCCATGCGCGCGCTCGGCACAGACCCGGTGCGCAAGCTGGTGGCGCCGCGGCTGGTGGCGCTGCTCATCACCCTGCCGCTGCTGACGCTCATCGCCGACGCCATCGGCATCGGCGGCGGCTGGGTCGTCTCGACGCAGTTCTTCGACATCGGCTCGGGCTCCTTCATGGCCGCGGTCTGGGACGGGCTGACGACCGACGACATCATCGGGGGCTTCGTCAAGACCGCGGCCTTCGCGCTCATCATCGGCACGGTCGCGTGCCACAAGGGCCTGAACACGGAGGGCGGCACGGTCGGCGTCGGGCGCTCGACGACCTCGGCCGTGGTCGCGACCTCGATCCTGATCATCGTCGCCGACTACTTCATCACGCGCGGGCTGCAACTCATCTTCGGGCTGCCGGCGGGGTGAGGGCGGAAGCAGGTTTTATGTCAACAGCGGACGTGGAAGAGCGGGAGCAGGAGGGGGGCGCGGCGCGCGGCGGCGTGAGCACGGCCGCGGCCGAGAGCACCTTCCACGAGGTGGACGACCGCGAACGCATCACGCCCGCCATCGAGTTCCAGGACGTGACGCTCGCGTTCGACGACCGGGTCATCCTCGACAACCTGAGCTTCAAGGTCAACAAGGGCGAGACGAAGATCATCCTCGGCGGCTCGGGCGGCGGCAAGTCCACGACCATCAAGCTCATCCTCGGGCTCCTGAAGCCCGACGCGGGGCGCGTCCTCGTGGACGGCGAGGACATCACCGACTACACCGAGGCGCAGATGATGTCGGTGCGCAAGAAGATGGGGATGGTCTTTCAGGAGGGCGCGCTCTTCGACTCGCTCTCGGTCTACGACAACGTCGCCTACCGCCTGCACGAGCAGAACGTACCCGAAGACGAGGTCGAGCAGGAGGTGCGCCGGATGCTCCGCTTCGTCAACCTCGAAGACGCCATCGACAAGATGCCGATTGAGCTCTCGGGCGGCATGCGGCGGCGGGTCGGCATCGCGCGGGCGCTCGTCGGCGGCCCGAAGATCGTCATGTTCGACGAGCCGACCGCGGGCCTCGACCCGCCGACGGCGCGCACCATCTGCGAGCTGGCGATCAAGCTGCGCGACCTCGAAGACGTCTCCTCGATCTTCGTCACGCACGAGATGAACAACGTCAAGTACCTGACGAGCGAGTACGCGGTCGTCAACGACGACGGCGAGATCGTCTTCGAGGAGGAGGGGCAGCGCCTCTGCCTGACCAACACCAAGGTCTTGATGCTGCGCGGCGGCAAGATCATCTTCGAGGGCACCGACGAGTCCCTCCACAAGAATCAGGACGCATACATCCAGCGGTTCATCCGCGGACACTGAAGAAAGGATGAAGGATGAAGGATGAAGGATGAACATCGGATGAAGAGAGAGGCGGACTGCCTTCCCTTCATCCTTCATCCTTCATCCTTCATCCTTACGAAGCTATGCCTACAGCCAGGAAGCGCGTCGGAATCCGCGAGGTGAGGGTGGGGCTTTTGGTGGTGGTCGCCATCGGGGTGCTCATCTTCCTCATCCTGAACGCGTCGGGCGACATCTCGCCCTTCTCGCGCAAGCTCCACCTGCGCGCGCGCTTCCAGAACGGCGACGGGCTGAGGCGCGGCTCCGAGGTGCGCCTCGCGGGCGTCCGCATCGGCAAGGTGGACGACGTGCGCCTGCTCCCGCCCTCCGTGAACGCGAAGGAGAAGGTCGAGACCACCTTCTCCATCGACAGCGTGATCGACGGCCGCCCCGCCACCGACCTCATCCGCAGGGACTCGGAGGCGGTGCTCTCCTCGCCCTCCATCCTCGGCGCCGAGAAGGTCATCAACCTCACGCCCGGCGGCGCCGCCGCCGAGCACATCACCGACAACGACCTCATCCCGCCCGGCGACGAGGGCGGCACCGTGCAGGCGCTCACGACCTCGGGCACGCAGCTCATGAACCAGCTCAACGGGCTCTCCAAGCAGTTCACAGAGATTTCCGAGAAGATCAACCAGGGGCAGGGCACCATCGGCCAGTTCGTCAACAACGAGCAGTTCTACAACAACCTCAACTCGACGGTGCGCGACGTGAACGAGCTGGTCAGGCAGATCCAGGCGGGCCAGGGCTCGGCCGGCCGCTTCGTCAACGACCCGGCGCTCTACAACAACCTGAACGAAGTCAGCCGCTCGCTCCAGGAGATCGCCGACAACCTGAGGCAGGGGCGCGGCACGGCCGGCAAGCTCCTCACGGACGACGCCATCTACAACGAGGCGCGCGGGGCCATCGCCCGCCTCAACCGCTCGGTGGACAACATCGACCTCATCGTCAACGACCTCCGCGCGGGGCGCGGCACGGCCGGCAAGCTCCTCACCGACGAGGCGATCTACAACGACGCGCGCTCGGCCATCGCCCGCTTCAACACCGCCGCCGAGCGCATCGACAACGTCGTCGCCGGAGTCCAGCGCGGCGAGGGCACCGCCGGCAAGCTCCTCACCGACGAACAGCTCTATAACAACGTCAACCAACTCTCCTCCGAGACCGTCAAACTCATCTACGACTTCCGCCAGAACCCCAAGAAGTACCTGACCATCAAGTTCCAGCTCTTCTGACGAGAAGGCCGGTGTTAGCGAACAATAAAGTCCTTACCTGACGAATAGAGTCCGTATAAGGTATTGACTGCTTATATCGCATGGCTTCGCCAACATCAGTCGTATTGGTTATCAAACCAATTTGCTTGGCTCGTACTACTCAATCTGCTTGTTGAAAACATAATGCCGGTTCTTAGACCCCGATTTAAGAACATTTATTATGTTGCTATACTGTACCTCCGTTAACATTTCAGTGCCGTTCAGTAGCCCTCGTCCGGGAGCAGGCTTATCTGATGTGATCTCCTCTCTTGGTTAATTTGTGGGAAAGGGCCGCGAACGCGAACGATGCAGGCTCAGCCGAACATCACAGAGGTTCTGGAGAGGTGGAGCAACGGGGAGCAGAGTGCGCTCGACGAGTTGGTGCCGCTGATTTACAAGGAGCTGCGGCGGATGGCCGGTAATTACATCAGGCGTGAGCGGCACGACCACACGCTGCAACCCACCGCCCTCATCAACGAAGTCTTCCTACGCCTGATCGACCAGAACGACATTAGGTGGCAGAACCGCGCGCACTTCTTCGGGATCGCGGCGAGGTTGATGCGCCGCATACTTGTAGACCACGCGCGCAGCCAGCAGGCGGCGAAGAGGGGCGGCGGACAGTACAGCCTCTCGCTGAGCAGGGCCGACCGGATAGCGGGGCGGCCGAGCGTCGACTTGCTGGCCGTGCACCTTGCCTTGCAGGAGTTGGAAGTGCTCGACCCGCAGCAGAGCCGGGTCGTCGAGCTGCGTTTCTTCGGCGGGCTGACCATCGAGGAGACCGCCGAAGTTCTGTCGATCTCACACGCCACGGTCGAGCGCGAATGGAAGATGGCCCGCTCGTGGCTCCGGCACGAGTTGGAAGGTTAAGCCCGCCTCTTCCGAAAAGATTTAAAACACCTCATGACTCCGGAACGCTACCAGCGAGTTAAAGAGCTGTTCCACTCCGCACTGGAGCGCACGCCCGAAGAGCGCCCCGCCTTTCTCGCGGAGGCGTGCGGCGATGACACGGCCCTGCTGGCGAAAGTCGAGGCCCTGGTCGCCGCCAACGAGCAGCCCGGCAGTTTCATGGACGCCCCCGCCTACGCGGTCGCCGCCGAGATGCTGACGGAGAACTCGACGGGCGCGCTCGTGGGGCAGAGCATCGGCCATTATCAGGTCCTGGCGCTGCTGGGCTCGGGCGGAATGGGGGACGTTTACCTTGCGAGGGACACGCGACTCGGGCGGAAGGTCGCGCTCAAACTGCTACCCGACTACCTGACCGACGACGAGAGTCGCATCCGGCGCTTCAAGCAGGAGGCGCGGGCAGCTTCGGCGCTCAACCACCCGAACGTGCTGACGATCTACGAGATCGAACGGGCAGGCGGCAGGCACTTTATCGCGACGGAGTTCGTGGAGGGCGAGACGTTGCGGCAACGCTTGAAGGGCGGGAGACTCAGGCCGTGCGAGGCGCTCGATGTTGCGGCGCAGATCGCGAGCGCCCTCTCCAAGGCGCATCAGGCGGGCATCGTCCACCGTGACATCAAGCCGGAGAACGTCATGCTCGACGCCGAAGGGCGCGTCAAAGTATTAGACTTCGGCCTCGCGAAATACACACAGCCTTTCGGCGGCGGCGCGGCCGACGACGCTAACACGGAGAGCGTCCACACCGTGCCGGGCATGTTGATGGGCACGACCGCGTACATGTCGCCCGAGCAGGCGCGCGGGGTCGCGGTCGATGCGCGGACGGACGTTTGGAGTCTGGGCGTCGTGCTCTACGAGATGCTGGCGGGGCGCGCGCCCTTCGTCGGTCAGACGCCGAGTGACGTTCTCGCCGCAATCCTTGAGCGCGAGCCCGAGCCGCTCGTCGGGGAAGACTCGGGCGCGGCGGACGCGCTGCAAAGAATAGTCAGAAAGGCGCTTCAGAAAGACCGTGAGAAGCGGTATCAGACGAGCAGAGACTTCGCGCTCGACCTGGAAAGCCTGCGTCGGGAACTGGAGGCCGAAGCGGGCTCGGGAACAGTCGGGTCGGTTGAGACGGCTGCGCGAGAATTTCCGGCCGCCTCTGCCCGTGCGGGGCGTAACAAGGTGGCGTCGGTACTAGTGCTCGGGGCCGTGCTGCTTCTGGCTGCGGCGGCAATCGTCGGCACGTGGGCGTGGCGTCCCTCAAAACCTTTGGCGGTCGGAACTACGCTCCCGCCTCCAGTCGCCGCGCCGGAGCGAACATTGGTCTACTCGATACTGGTTCAGAAATATCGAGACGGGAGGCCGTTCGAGTCCCCGTTCCGGCTCGGCGGCGAGATTAATTTCGAGAAGGATTATCGCGTGCGGCTGAACCTGAGCAGCCCGCAGGACGGACACCTCTACATCCTGAACGAAGGGCCGGAGGAGCAGGGCCGGCCGTCGCCTTACGTGATTCTCTTCCCTTCGCCCACCGCCAACGAAGGGCAGTCAAGGCTCGGCGCGGGCCGGCAGGTTCAGGTGCCCGAGCGGAGCTGGTTACAGTTCGACGCGGAACGTGGGACGGAGAAGGTCTGGCTGGTCTGGTCGGCGGAGAGCGTCCCCGCGCTCGAAGCGCTGAAGGCGTACGCCAACCCGCGCGACCGAGGATTGGTCGGCGACCCCGGCCTCAACGACGCGGCCGGAGATTTCCTGCTAACACACCAAAGCCCCGGGCCTGCGGCCGTGAGGGACGAGGATAAAAAAGAGGTCGTACTCACGTCGAACGGTGCTATACTCACGCACCTTCTGAGGCTTGAGCACCATTGAGGCTTCCTCCGTGCTAACATCTCGCTGACATGCCCGCGCCCGAGAGATGCTCCTCGCAGCATTAAGGTCAGGCGACCGTCCTGATTTACTGAACGGCCGAGATGCCGAGACTTAACTTCCCCGACAAGCTCGCATCCACCCTCTGAGGCGATACGCCTCGGATTTCCGCATTACCTGTTGAGCGCGATTTGGTGCCCCCGGGCACCTCGGGAAGCGAACCCTGCGGCGGGGCCTTCTAAACTTCCAAGAAAGACTTCGTCGCCTTCTCACTCGATTCAAAAGTAAAGGAGCGTGTTATGTCTACAACTGCCAGAACGCAAGAAGTGAACGGCGACCCCGTCCCGAGAGTTGTGGGAACGTGGAACGTGGCGTGGCCGACCGACTCGTCGCCTTCACTGCCGACCTCATTGACCGACCTCCGGATTGAATACCAGGCACCGGGCGCCTCCTTTGATCGAATCTTCGGGAGTTTGAGTTCCACGCCCCCCGACGTAACGAGCTATGCGCTCAGGGATGGGAAAATTAACCGTCTGAGTGACACTTCGCTCCTCATATTTTTCGTCCTCCGCATCGACGGCGAGGATCACATCTTCGAGGGCGCTCTCTCCCTCTCAGGGGAAACCATGTTGGGAGAAAAACCTAGAGTGCAGTTCGGGCATGGTGGAGCGGGTGACGGAAGCTGGTCGGCGCAGGCCCAGAGCGGCGGCTGACGAGGGGCTTCAACGCCCGCGCAAGTGTTTTTCCAATGCGCACACTTTGCCGAATCACCTCGCGCCGAGTCATCTGTCTCCTGATGGCGGCCGCCGTGGGCCTCACGCCACGGGCGGGCGTCGCGCGTCCGCAAGCCGAGGCGAAGACGCTCGCGGCGGGCGAAACGCTCAAGGAGCGTTTGAGCGGCGGCGAGACGCGACTCTTTCGCATTGAACTGAGCGCCGGGCAGTTCTTACGCGTGGTCGTCGAGCAGGAGGGGATAGACGTTGAGGTGGCGCTCGTCGGGCCGGGTCGGAAACGTCTGCTGGAGATGGACAGCCCCAACGGCACCTACGGGCCGGAGCCCCTCTCGATGGTGGCGGAGGAATCGGGCGAGTACACGGTTGAAGTTCGTTCGCCTGATAAGAAGGCCGCCGACGGGTCGTTCGAGTTGAGGGTCGAGGCGCTGCGCGAGCCGGAGGCCGCGGACAGGAAACGGGGCGAGGCGGAGCGCATGTTCGCGGAAGCTTACCGGTCGCTCTCCCGGCCCGAGGCCGAGGCGAGGCAGCAAGCCCTGAAGAATCTCGAAGCGCTCCTGCCCGTCTTCCGCTCCCTGCAAGACCGACATGTGGAAGTCTCGGTGCTCAACCTGCTGGGACTCGCCTCCAACTCTTCAGGCCAGCCCCGGCAGGCCGTGGATTACTACGAGCAGGCGCTCGGCGTCAGCCGAACCCTCGGCGACAGTCGGAACGAGGCGCGGATGCTCAACAACATCGGGGGCGCGTACGACATTATGGGCGAGCCGCAGAGGGCGCTCGACTATTACGGCCGGGCGCTCTCACTCTGGGAGACCCTGAACGTCGCGGCCGAGCAGGGCAACACGCTCAACAACGTCGGGGTGATTTACTATAACCTCGGCGAGTTGCAGCGCTCGCTGGACTACTACAACCGCGCCCTGCCCTTCAGGCGAGCCGAAAGCAACCCGCGCAGAGAGGCCAACACACTCGATAACATCAGCCTCATCTACATCGCTCTCGGCGAGCCGCAACAGGCTCTGGAATATCTCGGGCAGTCGCTCACTCTGCGGCGGGCGGCCAAAGACGTACAGGGAGAGGCCAATTCGCTCAATCAAATCGGCTATGCCTACGCCGCGTTGGGTGAGACGACGAAGGCGCTCGACTACTACAACCAGTCGCTGCCGCTTCGACGAACATCCGGAGACCGTCGCGGAGAAGCCGCCACGTTGAAGAACATCGGAGTGGCTTATGCCTCCCTCGGGCAGCCTCAGAAGGCCGTCGAGCAGCACGAACAGGCGCTCAAACTCATCCGCGCCATCGGCAATCGCCGTGAAGAAGCCGTCACTTTACTCTTTCTCGGAAAAGCCTACGCCATCTCCGGCGAATTGCAGAAGCGCGACGAATATTACACTCAAGCGCTCTCGATTTTTCAGGCGCTCAGCGACCGGCTCGGCGAAGCGAGGGCGCGTCAAAGTATCGCGAAGGTCGAAAGGGATCGCGGCAACTTCACGGAGGCCCGCGCACAGATAGAGGCGGCGGTCTCAATCATCGAGGCCATGCGGGCGCAGGTCTTGAGCCAGCAGCTCCGCACCTCCTTCTTCGCTTCGAGGCAGGACGCTTACGAGTTCCAGATCGATTTGCTGATGCAGATGCACCGCCGCGAACCGAACAAGGGCTACGACGCGGCGGCGCTGGAAGCGAGCGAGCGTGCGCGCGCGCGCGGCCTCATGGAGATGCTGTCGGAGTCCGGCGTCGATGTCCGCCGGGGCGTAGACCCCGCGCTGCTTGAGCGTGAGCGCGAGTTATCCCAACGGCTCAGCGCCAAGGCCGCGCGGCTGATAGCCCTGCTCGGCCAGCCGAACAGGCAGGAGCAGGCGGCCGTGTTGAAGAAAGAGGTCGGCGCGCTCGAAGATGAACACCAGCAGGTGTTGGGAGACATACGCAGGCGCAGCCCGCGCTACGCGGACATCACCCAGCCGCAGCCGCTCGGCCTGCGAGAGATACAGACGTTGTTGGATTCCGACACCCTGCTACTGGAATACTCGCTCGGCGCCGAGCGCAGTTACCTGTGGGCCGTGACCCGCGACGGCCTGCGGAGCTTTCAACTGCCCGGGCGCGAGCGCGTCGAGCAGACGGCGCGGCGACTCTACGAGTTGGTGACGGCGCGCAGCAACAGTAAGAAGGGCGAGAGTGCGCGGCAGAGGCAGGAGCGAATCAGCCGGGCCGATTCGCAAACGACCGGGGCGGCCGAAGAGTTGAGCCGCGCGGTGCTTGGGCCGGCGGCTTCGGAGTTGGGTGGTAAGCGGCTGGTGGTCGTCGCCGACGGGGCTTTGCAGTACATCCCTTTCGCCATGCTGCCCGCTCCCGGCGGCCCTTCGGTGCATGACGACTACCGGCCGTTGATCGCCGGGCACGAGGTCGTCAGCCTGCCTTCGGCCTCCACGCTCGCCGTGCAGAGGAGAGAGTTAGCCGGGCGCAAATCGGCCCCGAATAACGTCGCCCTCATCGCCGACCCCGTGTTCGACAGCGGCGACGAGCGCGTCACCTCTCAGGCGAAGCGTGCACCGGGGCCGCCGGCGGGAACGGTTGAAGATGACGCGGCCACGCGAACGCTCGAACATCTGTCGGCACAGGCGGCCGGCGCGCAGGACGGGACGCGCATCCCGCGCCTGCCTTACACGCGGCTGGAGGCGGAGCAGATACTGTCGGTCGCCCCGCGAGCCTCGAACCTGCGTGCCCTCGATTTCAAAGCGAACCTCGCGACGGCCCTCGGCGGAGAGCTGCATAAGTACCGCTACGTGCACTTTGCGACGCACGGATACATCGACAGCGAGAAGCCCGCGCTCTCGGCCATCGTGCTCTCGCTGGTCAACGAGCGGGGCGAGCCGCAGGACGGCCTTCTCAAGACGCAGGAGATTTATAACCTCAACCTCACGGCGGAGCTGGTCGTCCTGAGCGCCTGCCAGACGGGGCTCGGGAAAGAGATAAAGGGCGAAGGGCTGGTCGGCCTGACGCGCGGGTTTATGTACGCGGGGGCCGCGCGCATCATCGTGAGCCTGTGGAACGTGAGCGACAAGGGGACGGCGGATTTAATGTCGCGCCTCTACAAGGGGATGCTCAGGGAGGGATTGCGGCCGACGGCGGCGTTGAGGGCGGCGCAGATTGAGCTTTGGAAACAGAAGCAGTGGCAGTCGCCTTACTACTGGGCGGGCTTCGTCCAACAGGGCGAGTGGAGGTGAGAGGATGAACGCGCAGCACGAAGGACAGCTTATCAACCCGCGCCGGCGAATCATGCCGATGTTTCCCATTCGGGCTACGAGGTTCCTGGTAGTCGGCATCTGTGCTCTCGCGCTCTGCTCGGTCTGCATAGTAGCTACAACGCAAAACACGCAGGATGAAGAGACGACGCGGAAGCTCTGGGACACGGCGTTCAGCACCGCCAGAAAGAAGCCCACACGCGCCGGCGGGGGCGGCCCGCGACGTGACTACCGCGTGGCGACCCCGCGCGTCCCTCCCGCGGGTGTCTCCGGTGAGTCGGTCGTCGGCGTCACCGTCTGGCGCTTGCGTCCGTCCAGAGACGCGGACGAGGGAGAGAGGATGATTGTCCACGAGGGCTCGGACGCGGCCGCGTGGATACCCGAGCGCGTGCCCGGTAACGCCGGGCTGTCGGAGGGCGACAGGGTGCGCCTGAGCGTCGAGGCCGCGCGCACCGGCTACCTCTACGTCATCGACCGTGAGCAGTATGCCGACGGCACGCTCGGCGAGCCTTACCTGATCTTCCCGACCACGCGCACACTCGGCGGCGACAATCGCGTGACGGCAGGCCGCCTTGTTGACATCCCCGCGCAGGAGGACAGCCCGCCCTTCTTCACCCTCAGGCGTAGCCGCGCCGACCAGGTCGGCGAAGTGCTGAGCGTCATCGTGACGCCCGCCCCACTCGAAGAGTTAGAGATCGGTGCGCAGGCGCAGAGACTCTCGCCGGAGCGCGTCGTCCGGTGGGAGAAGTCCTGGGGCGGGCGGACGGGGCGCATGGAGTTGAACGACGGGGCGGGCAAGGTCTGGACGAAGGAAGAAAAGGAGGCTGGCGCGAGCGCAGCGCGCCTCCTGAAAGCGACCGCGCCCGCCCCGCAAACCCTCTACTACTGCCCCGGCGCCAAGCCCGACGAGCCGCTGCTGATTAAATTGGAGCTACAATACCGCCGCCGAAGGGTGCCGCCGGCGCGCAGATAAATCAGCGCGAAAGGTATTCACACTGACGCGCGGCCTCATCGACCGTGCGCCCTTCAACACCCCACCCGCGAGCAGCCGCTTTACCTCCCTGCCTCCCCGGCATCACTGATAGCCACAGCCTGTCTCTCAGCATCTCCAATCGAATCTGAAAATATTTTTCCGGGCTGAGGGAGTTCCGGCCGGGATTGCGCATTAGTAGATGTAGGCAATGCGTCGGCACGAAACTTCCCAACGGGAATCCACCGCGACCCGCCGAAAGCATCCGCCGCGACAACCCACGAGTCGGGCACAGCGAATTTAGCGCCCGCTCCAATGCCTCACGCAACCGCGCGTGCTGGTTCTACCTGTTCGAGAGCGCTAAGCGACCGACGTTTAGCCTCTCCAACACCCGGGTTGACTGGCTCAACCGACAGGGAGGTTCTACGAACCGACCCGACTTCAGAAGAAGGAGACCGTCATGGCAACAGTTGACGTTTTAATCGCCGTCGATGTCGAGGGCGCGATGAGCTCACAGAGTTTGCAGAACAACGTGTACCTGATGGACACGAACAAGTTCTTTGGCTCCTATCAGGAGGGCCAATCGGAGTTAATCACCAAACTGCGCCAGGGCGACAGGATTATTTGGTCTGTCTCCCCTATCGACCCCGGCACCAACGTCTCGATAAGCGGTTTCACCGGCCAGGCCGTAGGCGTCAACGTCACCCCGACTCAGAACTCCGACGGGAGTTGGACTAGCCTCTTTAGCGAAGCGCCGCCGAGCCCCGGAACCGCGATTCAGTACTCCGTCAACCTGTCGTTTGAAGGCGCCCAGATGTCTTTCGACCCGTTCCTCGTGCTCGCCTCGTAAGTGACGAGTGAGGCGGGATACAAATAGTAGCTCAACTGCGGTTTACCGGCCTCAGTGAAGTCCTTCACAACTGAACTCTACGGCAGACGGCAGTCAGTGACCGGGCGGGGCGCGAACGTCCCGCCCGGTCACTGACGTTCAGGGAAGAACTTTATTGTTCGTGAACACCGGTGTGAAGGGAAATCAAGTTCTTCCGTGGAGTGCATCAAGTCGCTCCCTGAAGAACTTAAAGTATCTGTGCCTCCTTTAGGGGAGGATTTTTTTATTCGTGGACACCGGAATGATTGTCGAAATGTTTCGGCCGCCGGTGCCATAACAGGGAGAAGTATTCGGCGGGCGCGCGGGCCGTCGGCCCGGCAGGCGCGGGCCGCGGTTCGGCGTTCAGTCCTCTGCGGGTTGCGAAGGAGTGTATGTGATGAGCGGGATTTCTGCGAAGGAAGTTGATTCGAGGAGGCCGAAGTATCTGGTCATCTTCCGGGAGCCGGCGGAGAGGAACACGAGCACGCTGTCGACGGTTTTGAAGCGCGGGAGGTCGGCCGCGGGCGTGGAGCGCGGCGGCGTGAGCCTTCTGGCCGCGGGCGTTACGGGCGTGGAGACGAAGGTCTTCGAGCCTTTAGGGGTGGCCGCCGCCGACCTGAGCGAGACGCAGGCGAGCAACCTGCGCAAGCGGGAGGACGTGGTGGCCGTCGTGGAGAACGAGGTGCGCTCCCTGCCGCCCGTGCGCAGGTCGCAGGGCGAATCAAAAATCGCGGCGGCCGACAACCGCGGCCCGGCGACAGACGTGCTGGCGTACCTGCGCGGCGTGCGCGACGCGATGAACCTCGCCATCGCCTTCCACGAGCGCGGCAGCACGCCGCCGCTCGAGCCAACCTTGTTCAGCGCGGCGGCGGTCGCCGCCGCCGCCCCTGCCGCCACGCAGCAGACGACGTGGGGGCTTCGGGCCATCGGCGTCGCCACGGCCATCTCGCCGCCGACGGGCAGGGGCGTCAAGGTCGCAGTCCTCGACTCGGGGATAGACTTCAATCACCCCGACATGGGCAACAAGGTGGAGCGCGGCGTGACGGCCAGGTCGTTCGTCACGAACATCACCGAGCAGGACGTGAACGGGCACGGGACGCACGTGGCCGGGACGGTCTGCGGCCCGCGGCAGTCGGCGGGCGGAATCCGCTACGGCGTCGCGCCCGACGTCAGTCTGCTCGTCGGCAAGGTCTTTAACAACGCGTTCCGGCCGAAGGCCACCGACGACGACATCCTCGAAGGCATCACCTGGGCCGACGAGCAGGGGGCCAGAATCATCTCGATGAGCCTGGAGAGCAAGCGCGCCACCGGCGGAGACTTCCCCACGCTCTACGAAGCGGTCGCGCAGCAGCTGCTCGACCGTGCGGAGAGGAGCGTGCTGCTGGTCGCGGCGGCCGGCAACGCGAGCGACCGGCCGCAGTCGGTCGTCTGCGTGCAGAACCCGGCGGCCTGCCCTTCCATCATGTCGGTCGCCGCGGTCGACCGCGACCTGCTCGTCGCGTCCTTCAGTTGTAAGAAACTGGACGACATCGGGCCGGTCGACGTGTCGGGGCCGGGCGTCGGGGTCTATTCGAGTTTCGTCGAGGGCGGCTTCGAGGAGCTCGACGGGACGAGCATGGCCGCGCCTCACGTCTCCGGGCTCGCGGCGCTCTACCTCGAGGCCGAGCCGGGACTCACGGCGCGGCAACTGTTCGAACGGCTCAGGACGCGCGCGCGCCCCCTCGGCGACGTGACCGACTTCGGGGCCGGACTGGTGCAACTGTGAAACTGTCGAAGAAAGGAACAAGGTGACAATGAGTGAGAACGAAAACGCGCTGAACTCTCCCCCGCTGCTCAACGATCTATCTTTTACCATCCCGCGCCACGACCTGATTACGGCCGCGGCCGAGGGGCTGCTTTCCTCTTCGGCGAGCGACAGAATCTCGGAGATCATCTCGCCGCTCAACCTGACCTTCGCGCGGTTCGGCGGGTGGGCGGACAGGATCAAGTCGAACACCCCGCCCAACGATGCCGAGACGCAAAGCTTCCTCGAAGACGACGCCAACCGCAGCCACCGGCGCTGGCACTACGTCGACATCCCGCTCGACGCGACCGGCTACAGGCAGGCGCAGCAACTCGGCCTCACGCGCGACGACGACGTGGTGCAGACGATACGCGAGTGCGTGCGCGTGCTGCGCGGCGAATCCAACCGCTTCAGTGCCGTCAACGCGCTCCGCCTGCTCGGCCATCACGTCGGCGACGTACACCAGCCGCTCCACGTCGGCTGCGGCTTCATAGACGACTCGGGAGAGGTGCCGACCATCGTCACAGACCCGCAGCGCGTCGCGGACGAGGGGTTGAAAAGCGACACGGGCGGCAACGACATCCTGCTGCCCGGCGCGGGCAACCTGCACTCCTTCTGGGACGGCGTGCTCGGCGGCACGCTCGACATCGACGACGTGTCGCTCGCGTCCGCCGGCCCTGAGGCGAGCGCCGCGGACGCCGCGGCGGCCGACGAGCGCGAGCAGGTCGAGAGGCTGCGCGCCCTCGCCGCGGAGGAGGAGGAGAGTACCGCCGGCGGGTCGGGCCTCGCCGCCACGCTGCCGCTCGAGCGCCGGGCCGAGGAGTGGGCCAACGAGTCCATAGTGGCGGCGCGCGAAGCCTACCGCAACATCGTAATCATCGGGCGCAGCGGTAAGGACTTCCGCGTCTCCTGGGAAGGCTTCGAGACGCCGGAGGGCAGGCAGCCCTACACCGCGCGCTGCGCCCCCATCCTGCTCGACCGGATGAGGAAGAGCGTGCGCCGCCTGGCCGACCTGCTTAACGAGATTTTTTCGCAGGCCGGTTGACAACCGGCCTGCGAAGGTTTTTCATCAACGCGTGGCCCTGGTCAAAGCGCACATCGTCCTCGACAGGGGGAAAGCCGGAGCGCCCGAGGCGCGGTCGGAAATTCTGGACGCCATACGCGCGCGCGCCGACATCTCCGGCGTCAACGAGAAACGTCTCGAACGCTACGGCGTGCTCACCTGCGACGTCGACGAATCGCGGCTCGACGCGATACGTGAGATACCGGGCGTCGCCGACGTTCAGGTCGACGCGGAGTACGACCTGCCGGGCACGAACAGGAGCAAACAAGAGGCGGGCCAGTAACGGCCGCCTCTTTTCATTTCGCGCCCGCCGATTCCCCTTGCGCCGCCGCCGCCGCATAAGGACTTCTGCCCCTTCAGGGGAGGACTTTGCTGTTCGTGAGCAAGGGCATTTCGTCAGTGGCCCTACCCAGACTCCCCGATTATGTAGTATGAGCTTTTTCTGGTTGGGTCCTGGGTGGGCCAGACCGCCCATCCCTCCCAGGCTCCCCCTTGCTTTAACATGGAGCGCGTGTGCACTTTAACTGAGCTGTGATCGCGGGCTATTTCTAAAACGTTATAGAGACGGGGCGTAGATTCCGGCCGTTGGCTGGCCTCAGCACCGAATGAACCCGCTCCTATCACGTGTATCTTCTGCGGGTGAGGATAGCCGACTACCTCGGCGCGATTTTCATGCACGTGCCCGTGAAGACACAGCCTGACGGCACTGCGTCTTAATCGTTCCATGAAGGCATCGTCACGAATTTTATCGTTACCCGTAACCGGGTGGTGCCAGACTCCGATGCGCAGTATGGGGGCGTCCACGTCCAAGACCTTCGAGTCCACCGCCCTCTCAATCTCTTCACGTGCTTTGACCAGCCCGCGCGCCAGGGCCCCCAGGTTAATGCCAGCGCGATTCCTAAACCATTCGTCGATGTGCCAGGACGAGTTGAGGGCAATAAACTGTAGTCCCGTCTGAGGGAAGAGGTAGGAAATACATTGCTCCTCGAAGGCCAGCGGGTACTCTTTCTGGACGAGCGGGTGGTAAAAATACTGGGAGAAGTTCCTGAACCGGTTTGGGTAGCTTCTTTCATCCCGGACTAAATATCCATCACCTTGCGGGTAGTAATGCTCCTCCAGCAAGCCGGCCACGTTAACACTCCGCCCGGGTTTCCAGTGGTAGACTTCCTCCTCCCACGACAGATCATGGTTGCCCGGAACGACGATGCATCGCTCCGCGGTTAAGTCGAATTCCCGAATCAGGGCGGATACGAACTGCCGGGCCACTTCGAACTCTTCGGGCGCGGCCCGATTCGTCAGGTCGCCCGAGATGATTAAAAAATCCACCTGCTTAAAGCCCAGGCCCCCCGATTCATCGCGGATGTCGTCAATCAGGGGTTGTAAGATCTGTTCCGTATCAACGCCGCCGCTGAGATGGAGGTCGCTCAGGTGCAGAAGCCGGATCGGCTCGGTGTCGTCCTGCCTCTCATCGAGATTGGCGAAAACCTGCGGGACGTTCGCGACGATCTGCTTTCTCCGCTTCTCTATCTCGGTCCTGAGCGCCCAGGTTCTGTGGGCCAAGTCCGGGTCGCGTTCTCGCAGCCTTTTCACCCCCTCGGTGATTTTGATCCGGCAGTCGCATTCGGGGCACCCGATGTCTTCCTCTCCCTTGGCAATCCTTTTGTTAATGGAGTCTTCGGTAAACTGATACCCACAGGTGCAGGTTACCTCCAGGTGCTCGATGATGTCGACGCCGTGCTGCCGCAGGTGTCGCTCGACGAAGTTCACGAACTGCCCACGCAGTTGCCGTGAAACTTCGTCGTCAAAAAAGATATCCAGGTGGGCGAAACCACGGCCACGCTCTACCTTGCGCAGGCCGCACACGCCTCGTCCGGGGGCCTCGAATTCGGCCTGATTCTGCCGCAGGCGCACGCGGCCGAATTGTTGGCCGATGACGAGCCACGCCACCAGGGAGGCGTAGATATTATCTATGGCCCCGGAGAAGTCGTAGGACAGTGAGACCGATTGCGACGCCTCGCCTTCGACCTGCTCGACGGCGCTGAAGAGCGACGGGAAAATTAACAACCCTTCCTGCTGGAAGCAGATTCCGTGCTCGATGAGTAATTGGACGACGCACTCCAGCACCACCAACTCTTGATGACGTTGTAACCGATCCTTTTCGGCGATGCCGGGCAACGACAGGTCGGGCGACTGTAAGCTCTGCACCTCAAGCGTCGGCACGTCGCGCAGATTCCCCCTCGCCGCCATAATCAGAGAGCCGGCGTAGCGTTCGATCTCCCCGACTTGCAATACGAGGACGCCTTCGCCCGAGCTGAGGCGGGTGATGGCGACTAAGCCCTGGGCCGCCAGCTGCTCGGCCACGGCCTCAACGGGCTGATGCTCAACGGCCTTCGAAAACCACTTGCGAAGATGCCGCTTGATGTCGTTGAGGTAGAGGATAACCTGGCCTATTTTTCGCTGGTCTTCGATTTCGTCGCGGATACGCTGAAACAGTTCGGGGCGAATAATTTTAGCCAAGCTCCCCCAGTCCAGCGCCCCGGCCATCGCTTCTCGTAATTCGGCAATACCACGGCCGGTCAGCGCACTCGTCTCGTAATACCCCTTAAACCCGCACCGGGCAATAAGCGCTTCAAGCGATTTACGGTTAACCAGATTGTTGGGCTTGTCTATTTTCGATCCGACAAGGAGCTTTACGCACTTGCGTCCCTGGAGCTGGTTTTCGAATCGTATGTTCCAGGCTTCCATCTCTTCGAATGCCGCCCGCCCGCGCGTCGGGTCGAAGAGGAAGAGCGCCAGCGTCGTATCGCGCAGAAATAGTTGATGCACCAACTGATACTCACTCTGCCCTCCCATATCCCACAGCACGATGTCGCGACGTTCGTTCGACGAGGGTGCCGCCCGCCCGCTGAGCTGTTCCGGCTGCATCGACCAGAAGCGCATCCCGTGAGTCGTGCTCTGCTCGTGGTCTTTCGGGTAACGGTTCTCCGCCAGTCGCATCGCCAGGCATGATTTGCCTACGTTGCTCTCCCCCACCAACATGACCTTCGCGCTCGTGTATTTGACTGTCCGGGAGGGCGCCGCGGCGCCCAGCAGCAAGTCGTGGTCTAATTCCCACACGCGGATCACCGTGTCCATCTCGCCGAGCGTGGCCAGGAGGAGCGGGTTGGTCGGATTGAATGCGATAGCCGGGATCCAAAAGATGGACTTTGTTTCTCCGAATACCGCGACGGTCTCCCAGGAATCACACCGCCAGATGCGAACGGTGCCGTCACTGCTTTTCGAAGCCAGCAGGCGGCCGTCAGGGGAGAAATGCACGGCATTAATGTTACCGGCGTGCCCCTCTAAAATGTTGAGGATCTGCTTTGTCTCGACGTCCCACATGCGTATGGTGGTGCCGCCGCCACACGAGGCCAGGCGTCGTCCGTCCGGCGACCACGCGACGTAATTATTAAACCCTGAATCTCCTTTGAGGACGGCGTGTAATTTCTCACTGTGAGTTTTCCAGAGCCGGATAGAGGAGTCCGACCGGTAACAGCCGGCCAGCATCTGCCCGTCCGGCGACCACGCCAGGTGCGTTAACTCCTCGTGGCTGCCGTCGAAGGTGAGATAAGGCTCGCACGTTGGCGTCCAAAGGCGGATCGCCCCCTTCATAAATTCACCGGAGGCGATGAACTGGCCGTCCGGCGACCACGCTAAACTGAAGACGTGGGCGAAATCACTGAGTATCTTAAGCCGTTTTTTAGTCCTGACATCCCATAACGAAATACCGCTATAGCCGCCCGAGATGAGAGTTTTCCCCTGCGGCGACCACGCCAGACTGGCGACGCCTCCCGGGTGCTGGAGTGTGGCGATGGCTTTCCCCGTCTTCATGTCCCAAATGATGATGTCTCCATCCTCAGATGGTGAGGCCAGTCTCTGCCCTTCCGGCGACCAGGCAATACGGTTGATACTTTTATTATGGCCGCGCAAGGTGTAACGCATTTTGAGGCCAGGAGGGATGTCCGCTTTGGCCTTTGTAAGGTGTTCATCAGGCTGCATAGGCTTATCCTTCCTGTGAGGTGAGTTATGTCCTCGGATGAGACGCGCAGACTTGGAAGCACCGGCAACTTTCGAAGGATGAATATAGTATCAGTAGACCATTTAGGAAAGAACTTTATTGTTCGCGACCGGCCGGGGCGTTGCAGAATAATCTGGCCCGCGCCCGCCCAGGTGTGATATAAGCGTGCCCACTTTTAACGGGTTGCTAGGCCACCACGGTCGGGGCGCGAGTTCTTAAAACTCTCGAAGACGTTCATCCAGCGTTAACTGCCGTTCTTATTCTTCTCGCGCTCGTAGCCGGACGTTATCACCACGGCGGGGGCTGAAGCTTCCGCGTCCCTCGTCAACCCATTCACGTTCTTTTACTCTTCGCGTGGCCTCATGCCTTCTCTTACACGCACAAGGGTGTCCGCGAAACGCCAGAAGCCCTTCCCCCTCGCCCGCGCCCGCAGACTGGCCTTCGCCTTCGTCTCCCTGACGCTGCTCGCCGGCCTCGGCTGGGCCGCACGCCCGCGCCCCTCCGTGCGCGCGGCGCGGGCCGCGGGGGCCGAGCCGCGCGGCGGCTACGTCTTCACATCGCTCGTGCTGCGCGCGTCGATTAAGACCGTGACGAAGACGGCCGACGACAACAGCCTCGGCACGCTCCGCCAGGCCATCCTCGCGGCCGCGAACGGCGACACCATCAATTTCGACATCCCCGCCAACGCCCCCGGCTGCGTCCCTGCGACCGGCGCGTGTACGATCACGCTCACGGGCGGCGAGCTGCTGATAAATAAACCCCTGACCATCAACGGCCCCGGCGCCAACGTGCTCACGATCAACGGGAATAACGCCGGCCGCGTGTTCCGCATCTCCTCTGCGGGCAGCGGCGTGACCATCTCCGGGGTGACCGTCACGAACGGGAGCGCCCCCGCGGGCCAGGACGGCGGCGGCTTCCTGAACCAGGGCGCGCTGACGCTCGTCGGTTGCAGCATTTCGGGCAACAAAGCGAACGGCGGTTCGGGCGGCGGGATTCACACTACCGCCAACTCTCTTCTGTCGATTCGTGACAGCCTCGTCTCCAACAACACCGCCTCAACCAACGGCGGCGGGGTCAACGCCGTCGGCGGCACGTGGAAGATTTCTAACAGCACCGTCTACGGCAACACCGCGAACAACTTCGGCGGCGGGATTCACACCAACACCTCCACGGCACTTATCGGCAACACCATCTCCAACAACTCCGCCAACCCCTCCGGCGAGGGTGGCGGGGTCATGAACAGCGGGGGCAGCGGGTTGGTGACGATCCGCAACAACGTCATCGCCGGCAACGCTGCGCCCACGGGGCCGGACAGCCGCGGCCCCGTCACCTCGCAGGGCTTCAACCTCATCGGCAACGTCTCGGGCGCGTCCATCGCCGGTGTGTCGCCCTGCGGCGTCGCGCCCTGCGACCGCGTCAACGTCAACCCCCTGCTCGGCCCCCTCGCGGACAACGGCGGCCCGACGAAGACGCGCGCGCTCCTCGCGGGCAGTCCCGCTATCGACACCGGCGACAACTCCGTGACGAACCCGGCGGGCGAGAACGTCACGACCGACCAGCGCGGGTTCGCGCGCCGTTTCGGCCCGCAGGTGGACATCGGTGCCTTCGAAGTCCAGCAGGCGACTCTCGTCGTCAGGAACAGGAACAACTCCGGCCTCGGCTCACTCCGTCAGGCCATCCTCGATTCAAACGCGAACCCCGGCGCAGACCTGGTCACCTTCAACATCCCCGGCGCAAACGTCCAGACCATCGCGCCGACCTCGCCGCTGCCCGACATCACCAACGCCGTCCTCATCGACGGCAACACGCAGCCCGGCTCTTCAACCGGCGTGCGCGCCGTCGAGCTCAGCGGCTTGAGCGCGGGCGCCGCCACCGGCCTCCGCGTCACGACGAACGGGGTCACGATTAGAGGTCTGGCCGTCCGACACTTTAGCGGGTCGGGGATCGAGCTTCTGGGGAACACCAACCGGGTCGAGGGCTGCTTCATCGGCACGAACGCGGACGGCACCGCCGCCGACGGCAACAAGGGCCAGGGCGTGCGCGTCGTCGGGGACGGCAACGTCGTCGGCGGCAACGGCGCGGCGCGCAACGTCATCTCCGGCAACGGCTCCGTCCCCGACCAGGGCGGGATAGACATCTCCGGCGGCAACGGGAATCAGGTCTCGAACAACTACCTCGGCACCGACAAGACAGGCACCGACAAATTCGGCAACTTCGACGAAGGCGTCCTCGTCAGGGGGGGCGCGGGCGGCACCGTCATCGTCGGCAACGTGATTTCGGGCAACAACGGCAACGGCATCGAAATCAACGGCGGCGCGGCGAACACCGTCGTGCAGAACAACCTCATCGGCGCCGACGCGGGCGGCAACCCCAGGCTGGGCAACAGGGCCTGGGGCATCATCATCAACGCGTCCGGCAACCGGATCGGCGGGGCGTTGGCGGGCGCAGGCAACGTCATCACGGCCAACGGGATTGCGGGCGTCCTGGTCATAGGGGGAACCGGCAACCTCGTCAGTTCGAACTCTATCCACTCCAACGGCGAGCTCGGGATTGACCTCAACCAACCCAACCTCAACCCGACCGCCAACGACACGAACGACCCCGACGTCGGGCCGAACAACCTACAGAACTTCCCCATCGTTACCTCGGCGGAATTCCTCGACGGCGTCACGACCATCCGCGGGAGGCTCAACAGTACGCCCGGCCAGACGTTCCGGGTTGAGGTCTTCTCGAACGCGACCTGCGACTCTTCGGGCAACGGCGAGGGGCGCACCTTCCTCGGCAGCGTGAGCAACGTCACGACGGACGCCAAGGGCAACGCGACTTTCGTCTTCACGACCTCCGCCGTTCAGCTCTCCGAGCAGATCACGGCCACGGCCACCGACGCCGCGAACAACACCTCCGAGTTCTCGGCCTGCACCGGCGTGGTGCCCTTCGGCACTCCGTTCCTGGTGAAGAACACGAGCGACGGCGTCGGCGTCGCCGGCTCGCTGCGTCAGGCCATCCAGGACGCCTCGCCCGGCGGCACCATCAAGTTCGCCCCGAACGTCACCGGCACGATTGTCTTAACCGGACAGCTTTTGATTGATAAGAACCTGACGATAGAGGGGCCGGGCGCCGACGCTCTGGCCGTCAGCGGCAATCTCCAGAGCCGCGTCTTCAAAATCGAGAGCGGCGCCGACGTGAAAATCTCCGGCCTGAAAATCACGAAGGGTAGAGACACCGACGGCGGCGGGATTTTCAATAGCGGCGTGTTGACCGTCACGGCCTGCACTCTCTCCGATAACGATTCCGCCGACGACGGCACCATCTTCAACAAGCGGGGCACGCTGACTCTCAACGAGAGTCTCATCTCCAACAATCAGGCTCGGAGGGGCGTGGGCATCTCCGGCGAAAAGGGCACGGTGACGATTAACGGCGGCACCATCTCCGCGAACTCGTCAACGCTCAGGGCCGGCGGCAAGGACGGCGGCGGGGTACGGATTGATGGGGGCACACTCGACATCAACGGCGCGACCATCAGCGGCAACCGCGCCATCGGATTTGGCGGAGCCATCAGCGCCAGCGACAGCACGGTGACGATCACCGACAGCATCGTCTCCGGCAACACCGGCATTAACGGCGGTGGCATTTCGGGCGGCGGCGGCATTGCCAGCGTCAGCAGCACTCTGACCATCGTCGGCAGTTCCATTACGCAAAATCTGGGGCCGGAAAACGGCGGCGGCCTCTTCGTCTCCGGCGGCACAGTGAACATCAACGACAGCACGCTCTCCAACAACCGGGCCGACTCCGGCGGCGGCGTCGAGATAGTCACCGGCGCGGTGAAGATCACCAACAGCACCATCTCCAACAACGTCAGTAACGACGGGGGCGGCGTCTCCATCTCGGCGGGCACGTTGACCTTCTTCAGCAGCACCATCGCCAGCAACACCGTCCAACCCCTTTCGTCGGGGAACGGCGGCGGCGGCATCAGCGTGAGCGGCGGCACGGTGAACCTGCGAAACAGCGTCGTCGCCATCAACAACGTCATCAGAAAACCGCCGTTGCTCGGCCCTGACATTAAGGGCGCCGTCACTTCGCAGGGCTACAACTTCATCGGCAACAACTCGGACGCGAACATCAGCCCGCCGCCGTGCGCTCAGACCCAGCCGTCGTGTGACCAGGTCGGGACTCGTGGCCGTCCGCTCAACCCTCTGCTCGGCCCCCTGCAAAACAACGGCGGCCCGACCCTGACGCACGCGCCACTCCCCGGCAGCCCTTTGATCGATAAAGGCAACAGCGACGGACTCGCCGCCGACCAGCGCGGTGCTGTCTTTCCTCGCCCGCCGGGCGGCGCCGACAGCGACATCGGGGCGGTCGAGGTGCAGCAGATTTTTCTGTCCGGTTTCGTGAGTGATGAGGAGTTGGCCGGCGTCGGGGGCGTGACCTTAACGCTGAGCGGCCGGGGCACCATCATCAGCACGACGGGGTCGGGCGGAGTCTACACACTCACCACCGCGCCGTCCGACGTTAAGTTCACGCTGACGCCCTCGAAGCCGGGCTTCGTTTTCAACCCGCCCTCCATCCTGCTCAACAGTCCCGACAAGACCATCGGGCAACTGAACTTCACCGCCTCGCCCGTCGCCGCGCCGACGCCCGACCAGAGCGAAGACTTCGAAGGCCAGTCTTCGGAGCGCTTCAACGTCGGCGTGCTCTCGCGGGAGCCGACCTCCTTCAACCCCTCGATTAATATCGTCCAGGACGGCAAGTTGACGATCACGCCGCCGACGTTGGAAGCGACACCTGACTCTAACGGCAATCCGATAGTCACGAGTGACGGCACCTTCGACGGCGACTCTTTCGGCGGGTACGTGGCGAAGAGCGACTTAGACCTCAAGGTCACGACGAGCGTCAGCGTCGAGGTCACGGGCGTGCTCAAGGGGGCCGGCGCGCAGACCCTCTTCAACGTCGGCCAGGGTAAGGACGCACAGGGCAACCTCAACTATGTCGGCTTCCGCGTCGAACAGCCGGCCGCGGCGGCGGCGACGACAAACATCAAAAACGGCAGCTCACAGCTTTCGACTGACGACGCGCTGAAGCTGTTCTTCGATATCGTCCTCGGCGGCAGTAAAGTCCAGCTCGGCGGCATGACTTTCGACCCCGTCCAACACCGCTTCTGGCGCATCCGTTACGACGCGCTCGCGTCCCCGCCCGAAATCATCTTCGAGACCAGCCCCGACGGCGACACCAGACCCGGCCACGACCATTGGAAGGAGCCGTGTGTTGACTTCCCCGCGACGCCCCCGCTCAAGTGCAGGTTCCCCGTCGGGCCGGATTTCAACCCGGTCGTCGCCACCGAGTTTCTGGCCGGAACCACAAGGCGGGTCGACAACGCCGGGAGCGCAGGGTTCGACAACTACCTGGCGCAGCCGACCCTCATCGGCTTCCCACCCGACTCGAACCTGAGCGTGAGTGAAGGGGCGGGCAGCGTCACCGTCACCGTCACGCGCACGGGCGGGGTCGGCAGCCCGGCCGTCGTCAACTACAAGACCGTCGGCGGGACGGCCACCGACGGCGCGGACTACGTCGGCGTCTCAGGCACGCTCCGCTTCGAGGCCAAAGAGACGGCCAAGACTTTCGAGATCAACATCCTCGACGATCAGACGGATGAGGAGGACGAGACGGTCAACCTCGTCCTCACCGACGCCATCGGCGGCGCCCTCGACACGCCCAACGCCCGGCGCCTGCTGACCATTCTCGACAACGACTCCGCGCCGACAACCACGCCGACGCCCACGCCGACACCGACACCTACTCCGACACCGACACCTACTCCGACACCAACGCCCACGCCAACACCTACTCCAACTCCAACACCTACGCCGACCCCGACACCGACGCCGACGCCAACACCCACACCTACGCCGACGCCAACTCTGACGCCGACCCCTACTCCTACACCGACCCCGACTCCTTCACCCACGCCGACGCCGGAGCCGACGCCGACGCCCAACCCGATTGACGACCCCGTGTTCTTCACCTCGCAGCAGTACTGCGATTTCCTCAACCGCGCGCCGGACAAGACGGGACTCGATTTCTGGGTCGGCGGCTTTACGGATTGCGGCGGCGACGCGGGCTGCGTCGAGCGCACGCGCGTCCAGGTCTCGGCCGCCTTCTTCCTCTCCATCGAATTCCAGGAGACGGGCTTCTACGTCTACCGCTTCTACGAGGCGTCGTTCGGGCGCATGCCGCAACGCGCGGAGTTCATGCACGACACGGGGGAGGTCGCCGACGGCCTCGTCGTCGGGCGGAGCGGTTGGGAGCAGACCCTCACGCAGAACCGCGAAAAATTCTTCAACGCGTGGTTCGAGCGCCCGGCCTTCAAGGCGAAGTACGGCCCCTTGAGCGACGTGGACTACGTCGAGACTTTGAACGCCAACACCGGCTCTCTGCTCGACAAGCTCCAGCGGACGCAACTCGCCACCGAGCTGCTGACGAAGAAGACGACTCGTCCGGACGTGTTCCGAAAGATGCTCATGCAGACGGAGTTCGCCGGCCTCCACAAGAACCGCGCCTTCGTGCTCGCCGAATACTTCGGCTACCTGCAACGCGACCCGGACGAGGCCGGGTTCAACTTCTGGCTCGACAAGCTGAACAGCTTCAACGGCGACTTCGTGCGGTCTGAGATGGTCAAGGCTTTCATCCAGTCCGCCGAATACCGCGACCGCTTCAAACGTCCCGATGCCAGGATGTGCAGCGCCCCTTGAGACGGCGCGCCGCCGCCCCGCTTCAACGCCGATGAGACCATCCAAGCGTTCGCAAAAACATCTGGCCGCGCGCCTCGTCCTGTGCCTCGCGCTGGCGGCCCAGGCCTTCCCTTCCGGCCGCCCCGCGGCGCGGGCGCAGGACACCGTGACGGGTGCGTTCGAAGGTGTCGTCAGGGATCGGCAGACCGGCGCGGGCGTCGGCGGCGCGTCGGTCGAAATCATCGCCGAAGAGAGCGACCTGCGCTTTCCCACCAAGACCGACACGCAGGGCTATTTCTATTACGGCGCGCTCAACCCCGGGAGCTACACCATCCGCGTCTCAAGGCCCGGCTACCTCGTCACCGAGATCAAGTCCCACGAGCTAAGCGCCGTCCGCACGACCCCGGTCGTGCCCCGCCCGGTCGAACTCGAAAAACTCTCCGCCGACGCGCGCCCGCGGACGCGCCGCCGCACTTACGCCGACACGCTGGTCGTCTTCCTCATCCCTGTCGGCCTGAAGCAGCAGACGCAGACGCCCGCGCAGACGCGGCCGACGCAGACGACGCTGCGCGCCGACGAGGCGCTTTTCAGAGGGACTCTCTTCCGCGGCGACACGCGGCGCGACGGCTCTTTCGGGAGGCGCGAAGTGACGGCCCTCCCGCTCGGCTCGAAGACCTTGACGCGCACGTATGACGAGCTGGCCTTCCTTCTGCCGGGGGTCGCGCCGCCGCCGGAGACCATCGGCAATGGCTCCGGGCCGGGCGTCGGCGCGGGCGTCGGCTCGGCGGGACAGTTCGCGGTCAACGGCCTGCGCTCGCGCGCGAACAACTTCACCGTGGACGGCTCGGACAACAACGACGAGGACATCGGCGTCCGCCGGCAGGGCTTCTTCGCGCTCGTGCCGCAGCCCGTCGAGTCGCTGCAGGAGTATCAGGTCACGACGCTGCTCGCGCCCGCGCAGTTCGGCCGCAACCTCGGCGCGCAGGTCAACGCCGTCTCCAGGTCGGGCGGCAACGACCTCCACGGCTCGCTCTACGGCCTCTTCAATTCGAGCCAACTGAACGCGCGCAACTTCTTCGACACGGCGAACGGCGACGCGGTCTCCGCCCTGCGCTTCGGCGGCCGGCCGGTCGTCTCGGCCCCGGGCATAGACTTCGGCCGCGACTTCCGGCTCGGCACGCTCAGCTACGACCCGCCCGGCGTGAGTCCCGTCCTCGTCCGCAACGGCAGCGGCGGCCGTGACTCTTTCACGCTCGGGCAGGGGGGCTTCGTGCTCGGCGGCCCGCTCGTCCGCGGCCGTCTCTTCTACCTCATCTCCGCCGAAGGGCAGCTTCTCAACGCGACGCGAGAGGAGAGTTTCGCCGTGCCGACCGTCGCCGAGCGCGGCGCGTTCGGCACGGGCGCGAGCGGCCTCCTGATTAACCCCTTCGACGGCTCGAACGTCTTCGCCTTCCCGACGACGAGGGGCGGCGACGCGGTCTTCAGCCTCTTCCCCTTCGCCAACAACCCCTCGGGCGTCTACGGCCCGAACACTTTCACCGAGACGCTCCCGGCCGGCGCGCGCGGCCAAATCTACTCGGGCAAGCTCGACACGAACTTCCAGTTAGGCGGGCGCCCGCAGACGTTCGCGGCGAGGTATAACTTTACGGACGACCGCCGAGACCTCCCCTCGGCGGGCGGCGCGCTCTTCTCTTCCCTGCGCGCGCGCGTGCGCACGCAGAACCTCTCCCTGTTTCTTAACAGCAAGGTCTCCGCGCCCGCCTCGACCACCTCGGTCTTCAACCAGCTGAGACTCTCTTACGGGCGCACGCGTCTTCGCTTCGAAGAGCTGCGTGACGGCACGTACCTTCTCCCGAGCGAGAGGTTCCCCGACACGCCCTTCCTCCTCAACGCCGCCAGGTTTGAAAGTTACACACTGCCTGGTTTCGACTCGGTTAACAACAGGCTGGTTCCCAACGCGGGGCCTGTCCTGTACCAGCGTTCGGGCACGGTTGAAGATGTGCTGGGGCCAATCGGGCAGGTCAACGTGGCGGGCTACAGCCCCGTCGGCGTTGACGTCTTCAACTTCCCGCAACGCCGCGTCAACAACACGTACCAGTGGGCCGACCACCTGACGGTGCGCGCGGGCCGGCACAACTTCGCCTTCGGCACGGACGACCGCCGCACGGAGCTGAACAGCGTGCTGCCGCGAAACTTCCGCCCGCTCCTCAGCTTCCAGGGCGCGCCGCGCCTCGTCGCCGACAGCGCGGGCAGACCCGTCACGATTACACGGGACTTCGTCGCGCCGGCCACGCTCGCCGCCGCGGGCGCCGCCAGCGGGTTCTCCGAGACGCTCACCACGGGCAGCGACGGCCGTCTCAACCTGCGCTTCTACCAGTTCAACTTCTACGGGCAGGACGAGTGGCGCGTGCGGCCCGACCTCTCGCTCTCGCTGGGCCTGCGCTACGAGTACAACACGCCGCCGCGCGAAGTGAACCGCCGCATCGAAGAGACCTTCGGAGACCCGGCCGTCGGCAGCCTCGTCCCCGGCCTGAGCCGTTTCATCGACGGGCGCGAGCGCATCTACGACCCAGACCGCGACAACTTCTCGCCGCGCGTCGGCCTCGCCTACTCGCCGCGCCTGTTCGGCCCGAAGGGTTCGACCGTGCTGCGCGCGGGCTACGGCCATTTCAACGACCAGATACTCGGCGCGGTCGTCAGCCAGTCGCGCAACGTCTTCCCGAACTTCGTCACCGTCAACACCCCCGGGGGCCTGGGCAATCTCTTCTACCCTAACGCCCCTCTCAGCCTTCTGAACCCGGCGGTGAACCTCGGCGGCGTGCAGGCCCTCAACCGTATCGACCGGGCCTCCCTGCCCGGCCTCATCAGACTCGTCAACTGCATCACCAGCACGGGCGGCCTCGGCTGCATCCTCTCCACTGCCCCCGTTGCGAGCGGCGTCGAAGTCACACTCCCGGCGCGGCGACTACAGATGCCGGGCGCGCACCACTACTCGCTCTCTTTCGAACAGCGGCTCGGCGCGGACACGATTCTCTCGGCCGCCTACGTCGGCACGCGCGGGCAGAACCTTCTGCGCTTCACGACGCCGAACCTCGGCTCGAACGCCGTCTCGCTCGTCAGCCGATTCGACATCGGCACGGGCGTGAGCAACATCTTCGAGCCGCTCTTCTTCGGCGTCGCCGTCCCGCCGGGCACGCGCGTCTCGGGGCTTCAGTTCACGGGCGGGCGGCCCGTGCCGGATGTCGGCGGGGTGAGCATCTTCGAGACGACGGCGCGGTCTCGTTACGACGCCGCGCAGCTCGGCCTGCGCGGGCTTTGGCGGGGTTCACTGCGGTACGACTTGAACTACACTTTCTCGAAGGCTTTGGACGACGTGTCGGACGTGTTCGACCTGGCGGGCGCGCCGGCGCTGCCGCAGGACAGTTTCGACCTCGGAGCCGAGTACGGCCCCTCGAACTACGACGCGCGCCACCTTCTCTCTTACTCCGCGGTCTTCGATGTCCCGGGCCGCGGCCTCTTCGAAGGGCTACAGCTCGCCTCGACCGGATACTTCCGCACGGGGCAGCCCTTCACCGTCAACTCGATCTTCGACGTGAACCTCGACGGCAACCTCACCGACCGCCTCGACACGACCGGCGGACTCGTCGTGACCGGAGACCGGCTCCGGCCGCTGCTCCTGACGACGAGCGACACGGCCGCGCTGCTCGCGCCCGTGGGCGAGGACGGGAGCGTCGGGCGCAACACGTTCCGCGCCGGAAGCGTGTTTGAAATCAACCTGGCGTTGGTCAAAGCCTTCAGGTTCGACGAAGCGCGTTCGTTCCTCGTCCGCACGGAGTTCTTCAACCTGACGAACCGCGCCAACTTCGGCGTCCCCGTCCGCCTCCTCGAAGCCCCCGCCTTCGGCCGCGCCACCTCGACCCTCACCCCCGGCCGCCGCGTCCAGTTCTTCCTGAAGTACGTCTTCTGAGTCTACTGATTCACAATCCGACCCGCGCGCTCAACGTCTCCCGGCTCTGACCTCCTCATCGCTCGCCGCGCGCCACAACTTCACGACCGATCCGAGGCCAGTGGCAAGCGTCCTGCTGTCTGGCGAGAAGGCGAGAGACCGAATTTCGAACTGCGAGTTAATTGTAATCAGCTCCGTGGACGTGCCAACGCGCCACAGCTTCACGGTCATGTCTTCCCCGCCCGTGGCGAGCGTCCTGCCGTCGGGCGAGAAGGCCAATCTGTAGACCCCGCCCTTGTGCCCGGAGAGTGTGTCAAACTCCTTACCCGTGACGGCGTCCAACAGCCGCACAAAACCTCTTCCTGTCCCGACGGCGAGTATGCGGCTGTCGGGCGAGAAGGCCACTGAAGTGATACCGTCCGCCTCCTCGTCAGGACGCGAAACCAACTCCCTGGATAACGTGTCGTCCCACACCTTGAGTTCCTTGCCGGTGATGGCAGCGATCCGTTTGCCGTCGGGCGAGAAGGCGACGTTGATGACGTAACGGGTGAGCCTGCGTTCTTTCACCGGGCTGGCCGAGGCCACGTTCCACAGCCTCACGGTGGCGTCTTTACCGCCTGTGACGAGCCACCGGCTGTCTGGCGAAAAGGCAACGGTCAAGACCGTGCCCTCCGACCCTGCCAACGTAGCAAGCTCCTTCCCCGCGACCGCGTCCCATAGTTTGACGGGTGGAGAATCGCCGACCGTGGCGACCAGCCTGCCGTCCGGCGAAAGCACGGTGGAATAGATCGCCCCATCGTGCTTAAGGGTGTGCGTACCCAGCGCCTGATGCGTCTCGGCGTCCCACGACCCGACCGCGTCGTGGCTGGCCGTCGTGATCCTTTTCCCGTCGGGTGAGAAGAGGATAGACTCGATCCCACCTCCGCCTCCCTCAAGCAGCGACTGCTCGCGAACGTGCGCTGCTACGTCCCAAACCTTGACCGTCCCGTCCTGGCTCCCGGTCAAGAACGTCCTGCCGTCGCCCGAAAAGGTCACGGCGGTAATATTATCTTCGTGGGCTTTGAGCACAGCGCTTTTCCGGCGCGAGCTTACATCCCAGACCGTAATGTCGTTGACTCCGTAATTGGCGACGAGCGTTCGCCCGTCGGGCGAGAGGGCGAAAGAAGAGACGTAACTGCCCGTACCGTCGAACGTAAATTGTTCCTTGCAGGACGTCACTTCCAATTGTCGTATGGAGCCATCCTGCATGACGCTCGCGAAGAGATTCTTGCCGTCGGGTGAGAAGGTCGGGTAGCGAAAAACTTTCTCCTGGCCGGAGAGGGAGCAGAGTTGCTTATTTGTCTTTACATCCCACAGCCGCAGGGTGCCGTTAATCTCAGAGGTGGCGAGCGTCCCACCGTCCGGCGAGAAGGCGACGGAGCGGACGAAGCTCGTGTGCTCGAACACGGCTCTTTTATCTCGCGCCACTAAGTCCCACACCTCGACCTTGTGCTGTTCGTCCCCGGCGGCGAGCGTCCTGCCGTCCGGCGAGAAGGCGAGAGAGGTGATTCCTTCCGCCCTTTCTTTAAGCGTCACTGGTTCGCCGTGTGAAACGGCATCCACTATTTTCAAGTTATGCGTCTCGGGTTCCTGGAAGGCGAAGCGCTTGCCATCGGGCGAGATGGCGAATACAGGTATACCCATTTTCATCGAACCAAGCATCCGGCGTGTGTTCACGTCCCACAGCTCGCAGTCATTCACCCTGTCGATGACAAGCGTGCTGCCATCGCGCGAGAGGGCCATGTCTTCGACAGCCTTGCCCGAGGCGAACGTGTCCGTCTCCCCGTTGAAGACGTGCCAGAGGTAGAACCACTCGAAGCCGGGCGCGTCGCCGCTCAAGGGCGAGTGTGCGGCGAGCAGCTCGCGGCCGCGCGCAAAGTTGCTGTCCAAGTAAGCTCGCTGCACGAGGTTTATGTCCGAGACGTAAAGGAGTTGGCGGTTTCGCGTCGCCGCGGCCTCGGCAGATTTTCGTTGCTTGTCGGCTTCGAGGCGGGCGACCTCGGCCTGATGGAAGTTTTGTTGTGCGATGCCGGCCTGCTTCTCGGCTTCGGCTTTGGAGGCTTCGGCCTCCTTCTGTTTCTTCAGCGCTTCGTCTTCGGCCTCTTTGGCCTTCTGCTCGTTGCGTTGCGCGTTGTCGGACTGTTCGTTGGCGCGGTCGCGCTCGGCGACGGCGCGCGCGCGTTCGGTCTGGGCCTGCGCGTTCGCCCTCTGCGCCTCGTCGAGCGCCGCCTGCGCCTGGATGCTCTTGTTGTAGGCGAAGGCGGAGGCGACGAGCGAGAGCATGAAGAGGAGGAAGAAGACGACGGCCGTCACGCGCGCACGTTTGACCTCGCGGCGGCGTTTCTGTTCTTCGGCGAGGAGCGCGGCGTCGCGCGCGGCGACGCTCTCGTCTAAGAATCTCATCGCGGAGTCGAACGCGGGGTGATAGCGCTGGCCCCACGCCGCGGTCGGCCGGGTCTGCTCGCGCCAGTCGAGCGCGAGCTGCAAGTCCGGGTCGCGCCAGAGTCCGGCCTGCCCGCGCTCGTAGAGCACGGCGGTCTGCGCGAGGCGCGTGTAAATCTGCGCGGACTGCGACTCCGCGTCCACCCACTCCTTCAGGCGCTTCCAGTTGCGGATGAGGCTTTCGTGCGAGATGTCTATGAGCGAGTCGGCGGCGAGCGCGACGTCGGCGGGCGGCGTCAGGAACGAACGCCCCTCGCGGCGGAAGACTTCCAAGACCGCCGCGGCCTCTTCAAGGCTCGCGCCCGACAGCACGCAGAGGTCGCCGAGCACGGTCGGGCGGCGGACTTCGCGGTTGTCCTCGCCCTTCTCCGTGAGTGCCTTGAAGAACTTCTCCGCGAGGCGGCGCCGCTCGCCCGAAAGTTCTTCGAACGCCTCGTCGGCGTGGAGCGACAAAGCCCCCGCCATCGTGCCGATTGATTCATAGTGGCGCAGGTCTAAGGCCTCGCCCTCCGCGTGGTCGTCCTTCCAACTCTCCCACGTGCGCATGAGCGCGTGCTGAAGGATGGGCAACTGGTCGGGGTTGTCGCCCACGTCGTTGAGCAGGCGGTTGACGAGGCGCGGCTCGATGCGCCCGCCGCAGACGGCGACGGGGCCGGCGATGGCCTCCTCGCGCTGGTCGCGCGTCATGCGCGGGATGAGGTACTGGCCCTCGTTGATGGCCTCGGGCAAGTCCCAGAACTGCGAGCAGTCGCCGAGGAAGTCCGAGCGCATCGTGATGACGACGTAGACGGCGTGCCCGCGCTGGCGCGCGGCCTCCAAGAGCAGCTTGACGAAGGCCGCGGCCTCGTAGCGATACTGCTCGCTCCCCGAAACCCTCGCGAAGCGGAACAGCTCCTCGAACTGGTCGACGACGACGAGCAGGTTCTCGTTCGAGGGCATGCGTTGCTGCGCGACCGACTCGACGAGGCCGAGCCCGCCGCGGCGGAGCGTCGCCTCGGTGATGGCGGCCTGGATGCGCGCGTTCTCCTCGATGTCGGAGCCGAAGACGTCTTCGGCGCTCAGCGCGCGCGCGAGGTTGCCGAGCGGGTCGTTGCCCGGGCGCAGCAGCGCGACGCGCCAGTGCGAGCCGGCGCTCGCCATGTAGCCGCCGTAGAGGTCTGGCAGAAGGCCCGCGCGCACGAGCGAAGACTTGCCGCTGCCCGAGGTGCCGACGACCGCCACGAAGCGCGTGGCCGCGAGCTTGCGGATGAGCTGGCCGCTCTGCCCGTCGCGCCCGAAGTAGAGGTGGCTCTCGTCGAACTCGAACGCGCGCAGGCCCGGGAAGGGGTTGACGGGCGTGGCCGTCTCGGCGCTCGTGGTTAAGCCTTCGGGGGTCATCCTCTGGCTCCTTTCCCCGACGTGACCCTTTCGACGAAAGGCCGCAGGCAGTCGGGCGAGAAGCGGTCGAAGTTCCTGATGACGAGGGACTCCTGGTCGCGGACGCGCTCTTTCGAAGGGGTCGCGGGGCCGGTGATGTAGATGGCCTTCGCCAGCAGGGGCTTCGTCCGCCCGTAGCCCGCCACCTTCTGCAGCTCGCGCTGCTTCATGCGGAGCCAGATGTCGTTGGCGCGCCCGTAGTAGGTCATCACCGCGTCGCACTCGATGAGGTTCGCCCTGTGATCCTCCCTGAGCGCGGCCTCGTCGCCCTCGACCGCCGACGTGACGACGTTCAGGCCCTGCTCGAAGAGACAGTCTTCGACCGGCCGGACGTCGTCGATGTCTTCGCGGTCGCAGATCAGGTAGACGTTCGCCGGGCCGCCGCCGCCTTCCGGGTCGCCGTCCAGCAGGGTGGCCGAGAGCTTCGGCTGGTCGGCGACTCTCTCCCCGATCAGCTGCTTGAGGTCTTCGAGGCTCGTCTGCAAGACCTCCGCCTTGCCGTGCCCGTTCAGGGTCAGGCCGAGGCAGAGGCCGTTGACGAACTCGCGCTGCCGCTCGTCGCGCGCCTCCAAGCCCACGGGCATCCAGACGATGCGGCGGAGTCCTTCGCCACAGGCCCCGGCCAGCTCGCTCTGAATCTCGGCGAGCGACCTGCCCTCGTCCTCCGGGATGATGCCGTAGTGTGCGCCGAGCAGGTGGACGGAGAGTTCGCTGCGGCCGAGGTATTCGCGCACCGCCTCGCGCAGGGCGCCCCCCCTGAGCGGCAGCTCCCTGTCCGGCAGGACGACGTGGCCGCGCTGCTGCAACTCGCGCTTGATTAAATCCCGCTCGGCCCCGAGGTCGGAGGTCGTCTCCGCGAGGTAGACGGTCTTCGAAGGGCCGCCGGCGGGCGGCAGCGTGGGCGCGAGCGCCGGCGCGTCGCCCGCCCGGCGCATCGTCTCGATCATCCCCTTGATGTCGTAGGCGAGGTCGTCGAGCTTCTCCCAGTAGCGGATGTCGCGCGCGGGCAGCACGTCGGGGCTGAACTCGCGCGCGCGGTCGCGCGCCGCGTCGTACTCGTAGAACTCGTAGCCGAGCATGCCCTGCAACTGCGGCGGGTGCTCCTGGAGCGGGACGTTGAACTTGACGACCTTGAAGACGCGTGAGCGGTCGCCGAGGGTGAGTCCGCCGTACGACTCGGCGCGCCGGCAGAACTCGCTCAGCTCCCGCAGGCACCACTCGGACTTGACGTAACGCGGCGAGATGACGGCGACGAGCAGGGCCGACTTCGAGAGGCGCGCGATGAGCGTCTCGGCGAAGACGTCGTTGCCCTGCAGCTTGGGGTCGCGCCAGAGCCTGACCCGCTCACCCGTCAACTGTTCGAGCCGGATGCGCAGGCGCTCGTGCAGCGTCGCGATCCACCCTTCGAGCCCTTCGGCCAGCGGCTGGTTGTCGATGTGGGCATAGCTGATGAAGATGTCGTCTTCGAACTGCGGGGGCGAAGCCATCTCGCTACTCCTCCGTGCATGAAACGCGTTGAGGCGCGCGTCCGCGACTTACGGCGGGCAGGGCGGTTGAAAAGCGGCGGCGGCGAGTTCTCTCCGAAAGTAGGGCGGCGCGCTGGCAAGATAATTCCGCGCGGACGCCGTGTCAACGTTTTGCGGCTCTGAAATGAATGTTGACATGCGGGGCGATTAGGATTAATTTTCTAGCGCTCTTCGGTTCGGTTTGTACTTAACAGGTTTCTCACAGTCGCCGCTTTCAAACTGCCGCCCGGTGCCGGCCCGCGGACGCCGGCCCGAAAACGTTACTCCCGGGGACATTCATCAGGCGCGAGTCGAGAAGGTAGGGTGCGATGAAGCCCCGACAGGCGGCGCGCTTCGTCCGCCCTCTTCCGCCGACTCAACCTAGCCTCCGACCATTTGCTCAACCACCGAAAGGACGAACACCATGGCTCGCTTATCATCCCCCATCAGCCAGATCAAGGATCACTACGAGGTCGTGGTGGTCGGCTCCGGTTACGGCGGCGGCATCTCGGCCTCACGCCTCGCGCGCGCCGGAAGACGGGTCTGCCTGCTGGAGCGCGGCAAGGAATTTCAGCCCGGCGAATACCCCGACACCGAGCCGGAGGCGGTGCAGCAGATGCAGGCCGACTTCCCCGCCGGCCACGTCGGCTCGCACCACGGCCTCTACGACTTCCGCGTCAACGAGGAGATCAACGTCTTCCTCGGCTGCGGCCTGGGCGGCACCTCGCTCGTCAACGCCAACGTCGTCCTGCGCGCCGAGCCGCGCGTCTTCGACGACCCGCGCTGGCCGCAGGAGGTGCGCGCCGACCTCAACACGCTCATCGAGGACGGCTACCGCCGCGCCGTCGAGATGCTCAGGCCGACGCCGCTCCCCGAGAGGTACAACCTGCCGAAGCTGACCGCGCTCGAAACCTCCGCCCGCGCCGTCGGCGAGAATTTCTACCGGCCGCCCATCAACGTCACCTTCGACGAGCCGGAGGGCGGCGTCAACCACGTCGGCGTCGAGCAGCACGCCTGCAAGCTCTGCGGCGACTGCGTGACCGGGTGCAACTACCACGCGAAGAACACCACCCTCATGAACTACCTGCCCGACGCCCGCAACCACGGCGCCGAGATTTACACGCAGGTCTCCGTGCGCCGCCTGGGGCGCGAGAACGACCGCTGGGTGGTTCACTACCAGCTGGTCGAGGAGGGGCGCGAGAAGTTCGACGCGCCGGAGCTGTTCGTCACCGCCGACGTCGTCGTGCTGTCGGCCGGCACGCTCGGCTCGACCGAGATTTTGCTGCGCTCGAAGGCCGCCGGGCTCCCGCTCTCGGACGCGCTGGGCGAGGGCTTCACGGGCAACGGCGACGTGCTGGCCTTCGGCTACAACAACGACCAGGAGATTAACGGCGTCGGCTTCGGCCAGCACCCGCCCGAGGGGCGCGAGCTGGTCGGGCCGACCATCACCGGCATCATCGACGCGCGCGAGAAGCAGAACCTCGACGCGGGGATGGTCGTCGAGGAGGGCGCGGTGCCGGGCGCGCTCGGGCCGACGCTCCCCGCGGGGCTGGCCGCGGTCTCGGCGGCCGTCGGGGTGGACACCGACAGCGGCCTCGTCGATTTCGTCAACGAGAAGCGGCGCGAGCTGGAGAGCCTCGTCCGCGGCCCCTACCACGGCGCGGCCCGCAACACGCAGACCTACCTCATCATGGCGCACGACGACAGCGACGGGCGCATGTACCTCGAAGACGACCGGCTCCGCATCGGCTGGCCGGGCGTCGGCTCGAAGCCGATCTTCGAGACGGCCAACGACCTGCTCGAAGACGCCACGCGCCCGCTCGGCGGCACCTACGTCAAAGACCCCATCTGGAGCAAGCCCTTCAAGAAAGACCTCATCACCGTCCACCCGCTCGGCGGGTGCCGGATGGCGACGAGCGCCGAGGCGGGCGTGGTCAACCACAAGGGGCAGGTCTTCTCGGGGGCCGCGGGCGGCGACGTGTACGAGGGCCTCTACGTGAGCGACGGCGCGGTCGTCCCGCGCTCGCTCGGCGTCAACCCCTTGCTGACCATCTCGGCGCTGGCCGAGCGTTGCTGCGTGCTGATGGCGCAGGATCGCGGCTGGACGATTGACTACGAGTTCAAGCCCGTCGTCGCGCAGCCGCAAGCCGCGCACGTCGGCGTGCAGTTCACCGAGCGGATGCACGGCTACTTCTCGACCAGGCAGAAGGACGACTATCAGGCGGCGGCCGAGCTGGGGCGCGAGGAGGACTCGACGCTCGAATTCGTCCTGACCATCTCGACGCAGGACTTGGAGCGGGCGATGGCCGACCCCGCGCACGAGTACCACATGGCCGGCACCGTCAAGTGCCCGGCGCTCTCGCCCCGCCCGCTGACGGTCACCGAGGGCACCTTCAACCTCTTCACCGTCGACCCCGACCACGTCGACACGACCAACATGCGCTACCGCATGAAGCTGACCGACGAGACCGGGAAGGGCTACTTCTTCCACGGCTTCAAGGTGGTGCACGACAACACGAGCGTCGGCGCCGACCTCTGGGCCGACACGACGACGCTCTACACGACCGTCTACGAGGGCGCGGACGACAGCGGCCCCGTCGTCGGCAAGGGCATCCTGCGGATTTCGCCCGACGACTTCGCGCGCCAGTTGACGACCATGCAGGTCTTGAACGCCGCCAACCTCAAGCAGCGCCTCGAGTACACGGCGAAGTTCGGCCGCCACTTCTCGAAGGCGCTCTTCGACACCTACGGCGGCATCCTCCTCAAGCCGAACGTCTTCGACCCGACCGCGCCGCCGCGCAAGCGTCGGCCGCTGCGCGTCAGCGCGCCCGAGGTGCACTTCTTCACCACGGGCGACGACGTCCAGCTGCGCCTGACGCGCTACCAGGGCGGGAAGAAGGGGCCGGTCATCCTCTCGCACGGCCTCGGCGTCTCCAGCCTCATCTTCTCCATCGACACCATCGAGACCAACCTCCTCGAATACCTCTACGCGCACGGCTTCGACGTCTGGCTGCTCGACTACCGCGCCAGCATCGACCTCCCCTCCTCGAAGACGCAGTTCTCGGGCGACGAGATCGCGACGCAGGACTACCCGGCCGCCGTCCGGAAGGTGCTGGAGGTGACCGGCGCCGACAGCGTGCAGATGGTCGCCCACTGCTTCGGCTCGACGACCTTCTTCATGGCGATGCTGGCGGGGCTGAAGGGCGTGCGCTCGGCCGTCTGCTCGCAGATCGCGACCAACATCGTCGCGCCGGTCATGACCCGCATCAAGACGGGGCTGCACATGCCCTCGGTGCTCGGCGCGCTCGGCGTGGACTCGCTCAACGCCTACGTCGACAAGGACGCCAAGTGGTACGAGAAGCTCTACGACCGCGCCCTCGACGTGATGCCGATGCAGCTGGAGGAGCGCTGCAACAACGCCACCTGCCACCGCATCACCTTCATGTACTCGAACCTCTACGAGCACGACCAGCTCAACGAGGCCACGCACGAGGCCCTGCACGAGATGTTCGGCATCGCCAACACGACCTCGTTCGAGCACCTCGCGGCGCTCGTCCGCAAGGGGCACCTCGTCTCGGCCAAAGGCGAGGAGGTCTACATGAATCACCTCGACCGTTTGGCGATCCCGATCTCCTTCATCCACGGCGCCGAGAACAACTGCTTCCTGCCGGAGAGCACGGAGAAGACCGTCAAGCTCCTCGGCGAGACGAACGGCAGCAAGTTCTACACGCGCCACGTCATCCCCGGCTACGGGCACATCGACTGCATCTACGGCAAGAACGCGGCCGAGGACGTGTACCCGTTCATCCTCCACCACCTCGAAGGGGCCGGCGCCTGACCGGCGCGCCGGCCCCAGCAGGGCACCTTTCCGCCCCGCCCGCCTGAACGTCCGGGGCGGGCCGAACCGCTCGACCGAACGCCGTTCGGCCCGCCCCCCTACGCGCTAAGGGAGCGTCACATGGAAGATTCGTTGCAGGAGGCCGTCAGGAGAATCCGCGAGGTCGTCGGCGAGGCCCACGTGCTGACGAGCCCCGAGGAGGTCGAGAGCCATTCGCGCGACACGAGCACCTGGCAGCGGCTCTGCGCCGCGGTCGTCTACCCTTCGAGCACCGCCGAGGTCGCGCGCGTGGTGCAGGTCGCCAACGAGTTCGGGCTGCCCGTCTGGCCCTACAGCAAGGGGAAGAACTGGGGCTACGGCGCGACGCAGGGCCTGCGCGAGGGCGCCGTCATCATGATCCTGGAGCGGATGAACAGGATCATCGAGGTCAACGAGGAGCTCGCCTACGCCGTCGTCGAGCCGGGCGTGACGCAGAAGCAGCTCAACGACCACCTCAAAGAGCGCAACATCAAACTCTGGGTCGACAGCACCGACTCGACGACCGAGGGGAGCGTCGTCGGCAACGCGCTCGAACGCGGCGTCGGCTACACGCCCTACTGGGATCACTTCGGCCACCTCTGCGGGCTCGAAGTGGTGCTCGCCAGCGGCGAGGTCGTCCGCACGGGCGCGGGGCCGGAGAACTCCCTCACCTGGCACACGCACAAGTGGGGCAGCGGGCCTTACATCGAGGGGCTCTTCAGCCAGTCCAACTTCGGCATCGTCACGAAGGCGGGCGTCTGGCTGCTGCCCGAGCCGGAGGGCTTCACCTGCTTCATCTGCGAGGTCGAGGACGAAAGGAACCTGCCGGCGGCCGTCGACTCCATCCGCCGCCTCGCGCTCGACCGCGTGCTCCAGAGCAACGTCCACATGGTCAACGACGTGCTTTTCATGGCCCAGATGATGCAGTACCCCTACGACCTGCTCGACGGCGGCACCTACCTCTCCGACGAGACGCGCGCGGGCCTGCGCCGCCGCCTGAAGGTCGCGCCGTGGACGATCAGCGGCGGCATCTACGGCACGCACGCGCAGGTGCGCGTCAGCAAGAAACTCATCAAGAAGGAGCTGTCGCGCAGCGGCCGCGTCACCTTCCTCAACGACACGAGCTTCGGCGTGATGCAGCGGCTGCTCCGGTTCTGGCAGAAGAACCCCGAAGGCCCCTTCGCCCCGCTGCTGAGCAAGGTGACCAACTCCTCCCTGGAGAAGCTCCAGGTCATCCCGCACGTCTACCCGATTCTGAAGGGCGTGCCGGGCGACTACATCGTCGGCTTCGCCTACTTCAAGTCGCGCGGCCCGCGCCCGACCTCGAACATCGACCCGGCCCGCGACAACGCCGGGCTGATCTGGCTGGCCGTCGTCTCGCCGCTCACGGGCGGGCGCGTGGATGAGCTGGTGCGCCTGTGCGTGCCCGCCTTCCACCGGCACGGGTTCGACTGGTCCTGCTCGCTCATCATGATCAACCCGCGCAGCGTCCTCGGCCTGATCGAAATCTTCTACGACCGGACGAACCCGGAGGAGACGGAGCGCGCGCAGGCCCTCTACCGCGAGCTGGCCGCCGAGACCCTGCGCGCGGGCTATCCGCAGTACCGCACGAGCATCGCGCACGGCCCGCACATGCTGGACGGCGCGCCCGAGTTCCGGCGGATGTTAGACGCGATGAAGTCCGCCATCGACCCGCACAACATCATCGCGCCCGGCCGCTACGGGCTCGGGCTGGGAGAGACGCATGAGTGACACAAACGGGCATTACGACGCGGTGGTCATCGGCTCCGGCTTCGGCGGCTCCATCAACGCGCTGCGGCTGGCGGAGGCCGGCAAGTCCGTCCTCGTGCTCGAGCGCGGGAAGCGCTACAAGCCGGGCGAGTTCCCGCGCGACGTGCGCGACGTGGACAAACTCTTCTGGCGCTACCCCAAGCGCGCAGAGTCGAAAGGTCTCTACGACATCCGCTTCTTCTCGGGCATCGCCGCCGTGGTCGCGAGCGGCGTCGGGGGCGGCTCGCTCGTCTACGCCAACATCCACATCCGGCCCGACGCGGTCGTCTTCGAAGACCCGCGCTGGCCCCGCGCGATTAACCGCCAGAGCCTCGACCCTTACTACGACAAGGTCGCAAAGACGCTCGACATCGCGCCCATCCCGCCCGAGGTCAAACTCGTCAAGCGCGACGTCTACCGCGCGGCGGCCGAGAAGATGGGTCGTTCGGTCTTCGACCCCGACATGGCCGTCAAGTGGGGCGGGCCGGCCGAGAACGGGCGCGAGCCTTGCCGCCTCGTCGCCGAGTGCGAGTTCGGCTGCCAGTACGGCGCGAAGAACACGCTCGACTTCAACTACCTCGCGCGGGCGGAGAGCCTCGGGGCGCGCGTCCGGCCGGGCAGCCACGTCACGCGCATCGAGCCCGACGGCGCAGGCTACCGCGTGCACTACAAGGACGTCGCCGGCGGCGCGGAGTCCAGCGTCACGGGCCGGCGCGTGGTGCTGTCGGCGGGCACGCTCGGGACGAACGAAATCCTCCTGCGCTGCCGCGACGTGTACCGCACGCTGCCCAACCTGAGCAGACGCCTCGGCCACGGCTACTCCGGCAACGGCGACTTCCTCGGCTCGATCCAGAACAGCAAGACCGACCTGCAACCGTGGGTCGGCACCGACGTCACCTCCGTCATCCGCTACTTCGACGTGGCGCCGCAGTTCACGATGGCCGCGCCGACCTTCAACAAGGCCGTCATGGAGGTCATCGCCTCGCTGGGCCAGGGCGACGGCAAGTGGGTGCGCCCCTTCGCCTCCCTCCTGTATCCGTTGATGAACTGGCTGACGCCGCTCGCCTTTAAGAAGGGGCTTCTGAGCAAGCCGTCCAAGCGCCCCGGCCCGAACGCGGGCGACCCCGCGCGCATGACCAACCTCTTCGCCATCGGGCGCGACAACGCCAACGGCATGATCCGCCTGAAGAACGGCGGGATCGACATCGAGTGGGACTACGAGCGCGAGAACAGCGCGCTCATCGGAAGGCAGGACGCGGCCATGCGCGAGGTCGCGGGCATCTACGGCGGCACCTACGCGCCGCTCATCTCGTGGAGCATCTTCCGCCGCATCATCACCGTCCACTCGCTCGGCGGCTGTCACCTCTCCGACTCGCCGGAGGCGGGCGTGGTCTCGGTGGACGGCGAAGTCCACGGGCACCCCGGCCTCTTCGTCGCGGACGGCTCCGTCATCCCGACCGCCATCGGCTTCCACCCCGTGATGACCATCTCGGCCATCTCCGAGCGCATCGCGGAGGCCGTCGTCAACAGTTTCTGAGCAGGCGCCCGGGCCGCGTCCCACCTCCCGCCCGGGCATGAAAGCCGAAGCTAAACATATGACAGAACCTCCGAAGGAAATCCGCGAGAAGCCTCAGACCGAGGGCGAGTTCGAAAGGCCGGTGGCCTGGCTGCTGGGCCGGCAGTTGATCGCCAACCTCAAGTACATCGCGCTCTACGCCGCCTTCAAGGGCAAGCTCGACGCGCGCGACTGGATGTCCACGCGGGTCTACTCGTTCACGGGGACGGCCACGCGCGAGCCCGCGGAGATAGACATCGAGCCGATCAACTTCACTTCGCACACGGAGGACGGCGAGTTCTGGTTCGACTACCTGGCCGACTCCGGCGACGGCCAGATGGCCCTCTACTCCCTCGCCTACCTCTTTATGAGCGACCTCTGGGTGGACGCGCCGACGGACTGGGAAGACGGCACGCCGCGGCAGACGCGCGAGCTGATCGACGAAGAGAAGGCCGCAGTCAAGTTCGTCGAGAATGACGAGCACCGCGCGAAGCTGCGCGAGTTAAAGCGGACGGTGCTCCCGCGCGGCGCGTTCCTCTTCGTCGGCGGCGACACCAGCTATCACATCTCGGACTACGCGACCCTCGCCGAACGATTCCAAGCCCCCTTCTGGTGGGCCTATCGCGACCTGCACAAGAAAGGCCGGGCCGAGGCGGAGGCGGGACACCGCCACCCGATCTTCGGCATCCCCGGCAACCACGACTACTACGACGCGCTCGACGGGTTCAACCGGCAGTTCCGCAGGCCGTCCACCGGAGAGGATGTCGCGCCGGACGAGCGCCAACCGCTGTTGTGTCTCCCGACCTTCATGCGTTGCCAGGAGGCCAGCTACATCGCCCTCCAACTCCCGCACGACTGGTGGTTCTGGGGCTTCGACACCGAGAACGGCGACATGGACTTCCGCCAGCGGAAGTTCTTCCAACGGCTCAAGGAGAAGACGAACCCGCGCAAGCTCATCGTCGCCACCTCGCAGCCGACGACCGTTTTCGGCAAGTACGCCGATCCCCACTCGCCGCTGGTGGAAGAGTTCAAGGCCCTCAAACTCCAACGCCCGTTCCTGAAGCGGCGCGCGGGGAAGTTCACCCCGGGCAGTTGCCGCCTCGACCTCTCGGGGGACGTGCATCACTACGCGAGGTACTGGGGGCCGGACGCGGGCCACGGCCACGCGAAGAGGCCGAGCGCCGACAACTACGCTTCGGTCGTCGCGGGCATCGGCGGGGCCTTCATGCACCCTTCGCAGACGGACGTCGGCGAGGTCGAGGAGCAGGCGCTCTTCCCCGCCAAAGAGAAGTCGCGGCGGGCCGTGGGCGATGAGATTCTCAAATTCTGGAACCTGATGACGGGTGGCTACGTCTGGCTGCTCGGCTTCATCCTCGCGTTCATCGTCTACTTCGGCGCGACCGTGCCGCAGAGCAGCCGGCAGGTCGTGGCCTGCTTCCCACTCTTCGACAAAGTCATGGGGGTTACGTGCGGGAAGATAGAGCCGACGGTGCAGCTACTGCCCACCCCGCAGCCCACCCCGCAGGTGCAGTCATACTTCTGGGGCGCCGACGCGGACACGAGGCCGGAGGGGTACTTCTATTGGGTCTCCGCGCTGCTGTTCTCCATCCTCGCCATCACGGGCGCGGTCATCTACTCCAGCGGCATGTTCAAGGAGAGCAGTAAGGAGAAGGGGCAAAACAAACTGTCGCTCCTCGATATAGCCGTCTCGAAGAAGTTCTGGCCGTTCTGGATTCTGCTGGCCTTCGCCGCCCTGGGCCTGTGTTACGGGATGTATAACTTCATGTTCACCATCGAAGGCTCCCGGATCACGCCTTTCGGGTGCAGCATGCTCGTGCTCGTCTCGCTCGTCTGGGGGGCCTGCGCCGTGGTCGAAAGCTTTCTCTACTCCGGGTGGCTCTTCAATCAGGCATACAGCAGGCGCGTGCATTGGTACGACTACTGGCCCGTCTGGGGGCTGGTGGGCTTCGCCGTCGCCGCGTCGGGTTCGTCGCTCTGGTACTTCGGGAGGTACAACCGGGTGCCCTACCTCATCTCGGACATCACGTTCGCGCTGACGGCCCTGACGGTCTTGCTCGGGCTGGTCGGTTTCGCCATCTCGACGGGCGGCAAACTCCAAAAGGCCGGCGGCAAAGTCCTCTTCGGGTTCTTCGGATTCTGGCACGCCGTCCTGCAACTGTCGGTGCCCTTCCTGCTCGTCGTTCGGGGGAGCTGGGCGTCGTTCGCGGTGACGGCCGTCTCCGTCTTCGTCTTCATGGCGCTCGGGACGTGGTTGGTTAAGCGGCACGCGTACTGGCTGGCGTTGGTCTGGATGGTCTACGGCGCGTGGCTGCTCTACGTCCCGTTCCTGCTCCCTTCAGACCAGGCGCTGCTGCCGTCCGTCTCGAACTACCTGACGAGCCACGTGTCGTCCCTCAACTTCCCGCAGTTCCCGGCGATGCTCTCGTGCCTCGCCGCCGGCCTCGTCGGACTGTTGATGACCTGCGTCACCTTCGGCTGGTACCTGGCGACGTGCCTGGCCTTCAACGGCCACAACAATGAGGCGGGCGGGGCCGCGCGGATCGAAGGCTTCAAAGGGTTCATCAGGATTCGCCTCACCGCCGATGAACTGACGGCTTACGTCGTCGGGTTCGACAAGCCCGAAATCGACGGGGACAAACTGAAGGTGAAGATCATCGACACGTTCAAGCTGAAATCCGCGCCCGGCGGAACCGCCGGACGATAGCACTTCGACGGGCGTCTTCACACAAAGGAGAGACCGATGAGCTACCTGGACTGGCCGCGCATCAACTTCACCGGTCGTTTTTTCACCAACGTCTCGACCATCAACAACGACCTCGACAACTACGACCCGAGCGCGCCCGTCCCCGACCCGGGTTGGAACCCGAACGGCATCGCGCTCTTCAAGTTCGACAGTTGCAAGGTCACGGGCGTGCAGGCCGCGGGCGACGACGGCAAGCTGGTCGGCGCCCCGGTCACGACCCTCTCGAAGCCCGCGGCCGGGAAGCTGGTCGACCTCGACCCCGACGACCAGAGCCTCTCACAGGTGATCGGCGTCGCCGTCAGTCTCAAGACCGCCGCGGGCTCGGGCTTCCAGGGCGCGCTCGAACCATGCAACCTGCAGGACATGTGGACGCGCTCGCCCGTGCCGAAGGGCAACGCCGGGGGCAGCCGCGCGGGCGCCGTCTTCGTCTCGACCCTGAACTCTGTGCAGTGGACGAAGGCCGACGACGTGAAGGCGCTCAAGCTGCTGCGCGACGCGACGCAGAACTCACAGCTCGCCATCCGCTTCGCCGTCGGGAGCTACTTCTTCGCCGACCCGGACGACCCGACCTCCGGCTTCGGGACGTTGGTCGGCTCGATTGGGCCGCGCATGAACGGCGACCCCGTGCAGTTCGTGCGCCGTCGCCTGCTGCCGGCCGCCGCGGCGCAGGCCGCGGGCCTCCGCAGCGCGGCCCACGTCGAGAGCGCGCCGCCGGCCCACGCCGAGTTCGAGGTGCAGAAGGGGGCGAAGAGACGGGCCGCCGCCCCGCTCCCCCCGCTCCAATTTCAGGCGTGCAATTTCCAGCTCGACGCGGCGAATCGGAGGCTCAGCCTCGACCTCGCCAACTCGATTCAGTTGGCGAGCTTCGCCGGCCCGCCGCGCCAGGTCGGGCAGTTGCGCGCCGTGATCGTGGCCGCGGACGGGAAGACCGAGGAGGTCTTGCAGCCGAAGCCGTTCGAGTTCACGGACGCGACCAACCAGACCCAGGGCGGCGTCGTCGACGTGTCGCTCACGCAGGGGCAGAGCCAGAAGCTGGAGGCGATGCGGGCCGGCGTCGAGCTGAAACAGAGCGGCGGGGCCTGGCAGCTCATCCTGGCCGAACACAGCAGCGGCATGTTCGCCAACATCTCGCCGTTCACGGCCCGCGTCGTGGGCGGCGAAAGCTTCTCCTTCGGCGTGCAGGCCTTCCAGTGGGGCAAGCCCCTCCCGAACCAGACGCTCGGCCTCACCGCCGAGTCAACGCAGGGCACGCCCGACTCGCTCTCCATCCAGGGCGACGGCTCCGGCACCGCCGTGACCGACCAGAACGGCCTCGCCAGCTTCAACGTCAACACTCCCACCAATCTCGACATCCCGGACGCGCGGCAACAGCTCGACAGTCTGTGCTACGTCCTGACGGGGCCGTGGGCGAATTTGAACGGCGGGATTCTGGCCTCACGGATTCCGCCCGCGGGGCTTCTGGTCTGGGCGCCGTACGCGAACGCGGGCATGACCGACCCCACCTGGGAGGGGCAGGTGCAGCCCATCTTCGACGAGTACATGCGCATCTACCCGGGCATGAAAGAGATCATGGACTTGACCGACCTCACGGTGGTTCAGGCCAACCTGCAAAAACTCCTTTCCGCCATGTCTCTGCCTTTCGAGGCACCGCACAGGATGCCCGTCACGCGCGACCTCTCGCCGCAGAAGATTCAAGTGATCATCACCTGGCTCAAAAACCAGTTAGCGCAACAGGCGGGGAAGACGTAGCGGCCGTCCCGCCCGGCGTTTTTAAGGGCGACATTTCGGGCAAGAATGCTTCATCGTTCTGGTACACTGTGCGCGGGAAACAGGACGGTCAAATCGCTCTGTCTGTGTATCGTCGTCGGGCAAAGCGGGTACAACTAAGGGGGGTGCCCGCGAATCAAAGGTTGCGGCCGACGAGATACGTTAACACCCCCTGCGGCATCCTTTGAGACACACGGAGAGTTTGATGATGAATTTTAACGGTAATCCTCTGCGCAACGTCGCCGTTTCCTTCTTCGCCGTTCTCCTGCTTTCGACCGCGGCCTTCGCGAAGGGCAGCTCGAACGCCGCGTTCCCCAACGTCCGCATCAAGAACTTCGGGCAGATGGACGAGCGCTTCTACCGCGGCGCCGAGCCGAAGGGCATCGAGGACATACAGGCGCTCAAGCAGCTCGGCATCCACACCGTCATCGACCTCCAGGAGAAGCCCGAGCCGACCGAGCGCGGCAACGTCGAATCCCTCGGCATGCGCTACGTCAACATCCCGATGGTCGACAAGGAGTACCCGAGGCCGGAGTGGGTCGCGATGTTCCTGAAGACGGTGGACGACCCCTCGACGGGCAAGTTCTTTGTCCACTGCGCGGGCGGGCGTCACCGGACGGGGTCGATGGGCGCGGTCTACCGCTTCGAGAAGTACGGCTGGGGCTACGACCAGGTCTACGCCGAGATGAAGCAGTACGACTTCTACACCTCCTGGGGCCACGGCGACTTCAAGACCTTCGTCGAGGACTACGCCCGCCACATGCAGGAGCACCCCGCGACCGCCCACGCCGGCGCCGCCGAGACTGTCTTCACGGGGAGGAAGTAGTAGGCAGTTAGCCGAAAGCGAAAGTGTTCAAAAGAATCGGGGGCGGCGAGCTTTGTAGCTCGCCGCCCCCGATTCTTTCAGGTTTCGTTAAAGCGCTTTCTGTCTTAACTGCCTTACAGCCATCCGCCTACTGCCTACTGATAGAAGTACGACGTGTTCTTCTGCTGATCCCACTCGACGCTGTCGATGTTGCGCGGGTCGGCGGCGAGCAGCTCTTCGCTGAGGCGGTCTGTGCTCGCGTGCGAGCCGATGTCCACGAAGTAGACGATGCCGCCGGTCTCGCCCTCCGCGTCGGGGCGGTCGATGATACGCAACTCGGCGACGAAGCCGTGCTTGCGGAAGAGGTGTAGGAGGGCGTCCTGCGTCGTCCCGATGTTGCGCGTCTTGACCGTCAGCTCCATCGCGCGCGTGACCAGTTCGCGCTCGCGGTACTCCAGGCCCCACAGCAGCAGCAGCACGAAGAAGGTCAGGATGAGTCCCAGCTCCCAGCGGCCCACGCCCGTCGCCAGCCCGATGGCGAGGCTCACGAGCAGCACCGTGATCTCCTTCGGGTCTTTGATGTTCGTGCGGAAGCGCACGAGCGAGGCCGCCGCGAAGATGCCGAAGGCGCGCGCTGCCGAGTCGCCCACCACCATCATCAAAGCCGAGGCGACGACCGCCATCAGGATCTGCGTCTGCGCCACGAAGGGGTTGCGCTTGACCGCGTGCGAGAGCCGCCGCGGGCGGAACGCGAGCATCGCCGAGAGCAGCGCCGCTAAGGTCAGGCGCACCGTCACCGTCGCGAACGTCATCAGCCAGTCGGACGGCTCGCCGCCCGGCCGCGGCTGCGAAGGCGTGCGGTTGTCGCCGAGTACCTGCGTGAGCGGCGAAGTGTCGCGCGCGGGCGCGGGCGTCCGCCCCGCCGCCGGCTCGGACACGTTGGCGTTCTCCTGCGGCCCGGCCTGCGCCGGCTGTTGCGTCTGCGCCTGCGGGCGCGTGGGGTCGGCCGCGCCGCCCTGGTTCGCGTTGCCCGAAGAGCCGAAGCCGCGCATCAGCGCCGCCACCAAAAGGAACCCCAGCGCGAGCGCGATGACCGCGACCGCGACCGTGAACCCCTTCCCCTGCAATCTGCTTTTTGCCATTTCCCTTTCGCCTACTGCCTGTTACCTGCTGCCGTCTGCGGCGCCGTCACGACGTTCCTCAGCGTGAAGAGTCGCAGCCCCATGCGGCGCGCGCTCACCTCGGCGTGCCTGCGCTCGGGCTCGCCTCCGCCTTCGCGCCCGAACGGCCTGAGCGGCGTGTAAGTGACGACGTACTCCGCGCCCACGTCGCGCGCGACCTTCTCCGCCAGCGCCGGCACCTCTTCGGCCGTTGAAGGCAAGAGCAGGCGGCCGCCGGCGTCGCGCGCCAGCGCACGGAGTTGCCCCTCGCGCTTCTTCGTCGCGAGGCCGTAGTTCTTGAACCAGCGTCGCATCTGGAAATCGAGGTCGATGACGCCCCCGCTGAAGATGCTCTTCTTGTACTTCACAACCTCCCCGACGAGCGAGGCGAAGCCGAAGACGTGCACACTCGCCTGCGCCGCGACGAGGTCTTGCACGACCCCCTTCGGGATTTCGTCCGAGCGGATTTCGTCGCGCGACTGCGCTTCGAGCCCGTCGGTGAAGACGACGACGTGCGTGTTCCCGACGGGCCGCTCCTTCAGCTTCACGGCCGCCAGCGCCAGGCACTCCGACAGGCGCGAGCGGTTCGCCGAGAAGAGCTTCGTCCGGAGGACGTGCGTTGCGGCCGCCGCGTCGGTCGTCCAGTCTTGCAGCAGCTCCGCCCCCCTTCGTCCGCCGTTCTGGACGAGTGCCACGCGGTCGCCCTCTCCCATCCGGCCTAGAAACCGGAGCGCGGCCTCGCGCGTGGCGTCGACCGCCCCGGTCGCGGTCACCTGCCCGCCCATGTCGAAGACGAGCAGGACGTTGGCCGGGACGCGCCGCACGCTCCGGACGCGCTGCGGCACGCCGTCTTCGAGCACGAGCACGTCTTCGGCCGCCAGCGTCGGGTCGAAGCGCTCGCGCTCGTCGTAGGCGACGACGGGCAGGCGCACCTCCTCCGTGTAGACCTTGACGGTCTCCTGCTCCTCGCGCGCGGCCGGCTGCTGCGCGGGGCATAAAGGTGATGCGGCTGACAGGAGAAGAATAAGCGCGAGGGGGGCGAGGGGTCTGTCGGTCACGGAACACTCCGTCGGTCAAACGAACCGTCTGGCGGGCGCCGCCGCGCGTGGGGCGGCGCCCGTCAGCCAATCGGCACCACGCCGCGTTCAGGGCGCCGGCGTGCCGGACGCGGTGGTCGGCGCGGGCAGGCTGTGGAGGGCGTTGATGCGGCCCATGACCTCCTGCGCGAGCCCCTCGACATCTTCGGGGCTGTAGTTGGCCGCGCGGAAGGCGTCCTTGATCTGCTCCTCGCTCAACTGCGAGAGGACGTCGCCGATCCAGCGCGCCTGCTCGACGGTGATGTTGTCGAAGAGGCCGCCGTTCTTCCCGTGGTAGTCGAAACGGACGTTGCCGCCCTCGACCTTGTCGAGGAAGCCGGTCTTGATGTACTTCTCCGGCTCATTGCGGCTGTGCGAGATCGGCCCGCCGGTCTTGCCGAAGGTCGCGCCGAGGTCGCTCACGACGTAGCGCAGCTCGCCGCCGCCGTCGGTCGGGACGTAGACGACCTTGTTGTTCTCGTCCTTCAAGTCCCAGTTGTTCAAAAGCCCCATCAGCACGACGAAGCCGGCGAACTCCTTCGTCCCCGCGAACGGGTTCTTATTCCAGCTCCACATGTCGAGCCGCTTGTAGTTGTCGGGGCGCGCCTCGAAGCGGACGTTGGCGAAGCCCTTCCCTTCGCAGCGCTTCACGCTCTTGTTCGAAGGCGGCTTCGGCGCGTTCGTGATCTGCACGCACGGGACGAGGTAGTTGACCTCGGTCGGGTAGCCGGCGGCCCAGACCAGGCGCGTCGCCACGGTCTCGGGCTGCGCCTCGTTGCCGAGCTTGGCGACCCACTTCCGGCCCGAGGCGTCGCGCACCTTCCACTTGACGGAGTAGCCGCCCTGATCCGACTCCTCCCAGATGATCTGCTTCAGGTCGGGCTTCATCTCCTCGCCGCCCGGCCCGAGCAGGAGGTTGCGCGAAGCGATGTCGGTCGGCTCCTGCCAGAAGACGGGCGTGCCCTGCGCCATCGCCTCCTTCTTCTCTTCCTTCTTCTCTTCTTTCTTCTGTTCCTTCTCCTGCTTCCCCTGTTTCGAATCACTCTGGCCCGCGACCGGCAGGCCGGCCGTGAGCGTCAGCGCCGCGGCCAGCGCCACGATAAAAGTTCGGAATCCCTTATTCGACATCTGCGACACTCCTCAAAAATACATCTCAACGTTCATTCGGGTGTGGGGGCGTCGATAAAAAAGAGCTGGCTGTTGAAGCGCTCGGCGCCGTCCTCGACGGGCACGGGGCGGTAACGCCCGTCGGGGCCGAGCACGCGCGCCTTCACGTTGTCGCGCAGGTAGGCGGCGAGCAGCACGTCCTTCAGGTACTTCTTCAGGCGCTCGTCGCGGACGGGGGCGATGGTCTCGACGCGCCGGTCGAAGTTGCGCGGCATCCAGTCGGCGCTGCCCGTGTAGAGCTCCTCCTCGCCGCCGTTCTGGAAGTAGTAGGCGCGGCTGTGTTCGAGGAAGCGGCCGACGACGCTGCGCACGGTGATCGTCTCCGAAAGCCCGGGCACGCCGGGCTTCAGCATGCAGATGCCGCGCACGATTAAATCAATGGGGACGCCGGACTGCGAGGCCTCGTAGAGCGCGGCGATGACGCGCGTGTCGGCGAGGCGGTTGATCTTGACGACGATGCGCGCGGGACGCCCGGCCTTCGCGTGCTCGGCCTCGCGGCGGATGAGCGCGACTGTCCGGTCGCGCAGGGCCACCGGCGAGACGAGCATCTTCTTGTACTCCTTCTGGCGCGAGAAGCCGGTCAGGAAGTTGAAGAGGTCGGTGGCGTCGGAGCCTATGTCGTCGTCCGCCGTGAGCAGGCTGAGGTCGGTGTAGAAGTTCGCCGTGACCGGGTTGTAGTTGCCCGTGGCGACGTGGACGTAGCGGCGCAGGCCGCCCCCCTCCTGTCGGACGACGAGCGCGACCTTGCAGTGCGTCTTCAGGCCGATGACGCCGTAGACGACGTGGACGCCCGCCTCTTCGAGCCGCTTCGCCCACTCGATGTTGTTCTCCTCGTCGAAGCGCGCCTTAAGCTCGACGAGTGCCGTCACCTGCTTGCCCTGGTGCGCGGCCTCGATGAGCGACTCGGGGATGGGCGAGTTCTGCCCCGTGCGGTAGAGGCAGATTTTGATGGAGACCACGCCCTCGTCCTTCGCCGCGCGGTCGATGAACTCGGTGACGGCGTCGAACGACTCGTAAGGGTGGTGGAGCAGGACGTCGCGCTCGCGGATGACGGCGAAGTAGTCCTCCGCGCCTCCGAGCGCGCGCGAGGAGCGGTGCTCGAAGGGCGCGTCCTTCAGCTCGGGCCGGTCGAGCTTGTAGAGCTGCATCAGGTCGCGCACGTTGAGCGGGCCGTCGACCGGGTAGACGTCGTCGGCCTCGAGCTCGCCCAGCAGCTTCCCGCACATCTCGGCCGGCATCCGCGCGTCGACCTCCAGGCGCACGGCCGAGCCGAAGCGGCGCTTGCGCAGCGTGCTCTCCATCATCGAGAGGAGGTCGTTGGCCTCGTCCTCGCGCACGTCCACGTCCGCGTCGCGCGTGACGCGGAAGGCGTAACAGTCCCTGACGTGCATCCGCGGGAAGAGCGCTTCGAGGTTGGCCGCGATCAGGTCTTCGAGGAAGACGAACTTCGAGTTCGAGTCGTCCACCGGCACCAGGCGCGGCACGAGCGAAGGCACCTTGATGCGCGCGAAACGCGGGTCGACCTTGCCCGTCAGGGAGCGCGTGACGCCGTGCTCGGGCAGGGGCTCGACGACGAGCGCGAGGTTCAGACTCAGGTTCGAGATGTACGGGAACGGGTGGCCCTGATCCACGGCCTGCGGCGTCAGCACGGGGTGCACCTGCCGCTTGTAGAACTCGCGGAGCTGCTGCCGCTCCGGCAGGGAGAGCGTGCTGTACGGGACGACGCGGACGCCTTGCTCGGCGAGGCCGGGCAGAACCTCTTCCCGCAGGCAGCGCGCCTGCTCGGCGACGAGCGGGACGAGGCGCGCGCGTATCTCCCTGAGCTGTTCGAGCTGCTTCATCCCGTCGGGCGAAAGCTCCGCGACCTTGCCCGCCAGCGTCTCCTGCAGACCCGAGACGCGGATCATGAAGAACTCGTCCAGGTTCTCGGAGAAGATGGAGAGGAACTTGAGCCGTTCGAGTAGCGGCTGCGTCGGGTCGAGCGCCTCTTCGAGCACGCGCCGGTAGAACTCGATCTGGCTGAACTCACGGTTGAAGAGGGGCACCGTCGCGGCCTGCGCCTTGAAGGCCCGCGTGTTCGGCCCCTCGGGGCGCTCGCCGTCTGAGGGCTTTGTGTTGGTTGACCTGTTCATTCGTCTCGGCGCGCCGGAAACCTTTCTGCAAACGGAGGCCGCGCCCGGCTGCGTTGAAATTTTAAAGCCGAAAACTTTCCTTTATGATGCCCGCCGCCGCGCGCGCGATAGCCAGGAAGGGCACCACAAAGACTCGACCAAGAACACGCCCTCGATTACCCCGGCCCGCACGCACACGGGTACACTAAGGGCGTGACGGGAATGCAAGGGGGCTCAAAGCAAGCACCGTTCCTCCTGGCCGGACGTACGAGGTTAATTCCGCTGAACTTATTCTAATGCAAGATTTAACTTGTGCAAGCCGTCGCGGCCGGCCGCGCGGGGCTGTACGGTTTCAAACCCATGGCCGCCGGACTCTGCCTGCATTTGAGCGCGCCTGCCCGGCGGCCTATTTCAACCTCAGGGCGCCGGCCGCCACGCCCGCGTCGAGCAGACGCACGACGTCTTCGAGCGTCACCGTCCCGTAATACCAACTCCCCGCCGCGGCCGACTCGGCGTAGACGGCCTTGTAGATGTCGTAGTAGGAGCGGCTCCCGTCCACGAAGTTGAAGACCTCCGTCCGCATCAACCCGTGGAGCTGCCCGCTCGCCGAAGCCCCGACCTTCCCGCGGTTAGTCAGGTACGTGTCGAGCGAGGCGACGTTGGCCGGAATCTTTTTACTCGCCGCGCGCTCGGCGTCGGTCAGCGGCGCCGGCTGCGGCGGGTTCCCGTCGTAGAGCGCAATGTAGAACCTCTTCAGCTCGCTCATCGCCCCGAAGTTCGCCGCGAAGACGCGCTTCATGTCTTCGACCTGATGTCCCTGATAATCGCCGGGCTCGAAGACGCGGATCGAGTCGAGCGCGCGCAGCTCACGCAGGACGCCCTGCTCGACGATGATGCTCGCCTGCTTCCAGCCGCCGTCCCCCTTGTGATTCTCCGCGGCGAGTATCTCCATCGCGACGCGCTGGTCGTTGGCGAGGCGTCGCGCCCCCTGCGCGTAGGTCTCCGCGATGAGCAGGGGGATGTCATGCTCGTCGGCTTTAGAGAGGAAGTACGCGAGCGAGCCGATGAGGAAGTTGTTGCGGCGGAGCTGCGTCTGGTCGATCTGGTAGAGGTCGTCGTCCGAGGAGTGGATGTAAGGGTCGTCCCAGTTGATGAGCGCGACGGCGGGGATGCCGACGGCGCCTTCGAGGAAGACGAGGTGGTCGGACGAGCCGAAGTGCGGCACGAAGCGCGCGTTGTAGCCCTGCCGCGTCCCGCGCGTCGAGTAGAGCGGGCGGGTGAAGGGGCGCGGCAGCCCGCCCTGGCGGCTCGCGGCGAGGAAGCCGTTGTTGGTGTTGACGAGGAAGGTGCCGACGCTCTCGAAGATCGCGTCGAGGTACGAGGTGCGCGAGTGGGGCGCGAAGATGAGGTGCTGGACGCGGCTCCCCATCGCGAGGTTCGCGCCGGTCATGTCCTGGTGGACGTTCGCGAGTATCTTCTTGATCTCCTCGGGGTGCTCGCGGAAGAGCTGGTACTCGGAGAAGATTTCGTCCGTCCACCAGAAGCGCAGGTCGCGTGCGGGCCGCTTCATCTTCCCTTCCTTGATGAGCTTGCTAAACGTGCGCGCGAGTTCTAAGAGATTGGCGCAGCCGCTCCCGTCGTCGTTGGCGGAAGACTTCTCCTCCTGCAGGTGCGCGGTCAGGACTATCTGCTGCCAGCCGGGGCGCGTGCCGCGGATGACGGCCTCGACGAAGCCGGTCTTGCCGGGCGCCGCGCCCATGTCCGTGTCGACCTTCGCGTGCAGCACGACGCGGCCGCCGCGCGCGGGCTTGCCCGTGGCGAAGAAGTCCTGCACGCCCTCCGTGTGGAGGATGCGCCGCAGCGTGTCGCCTTTGCGCGGCGGGAGCACGAAGGCGAAGGTGCCCTTCGTGCCGGCGGGCGGCTCGGCGTTGATGCGCGACCAGGCGATCTGGTCTGGGTAGTCCAGGGGACTCTTGTTCTCGGAGGTCTGATACGTGACGACGCCGACCGCGCCGCGCCGGGCGACCGCGTTGTCGACGGCGCGCTGCGGCGGCCCGCTCGTCAGGACGATCTTGCCCTTCACGTCCAGGCCTTTGAGCGCGTCCTCGGTGCCGTCGCCGATGTCGACGAGCTCGGCCGTCACGTCGGCGTCGCGGCTCATGTCGGCGAGGTAGACGGCCTGCTCGCCGATGTCGGCGAGCTTCAGCTCGACCGGCTCGGTCATCCACAGCTCGGCCTCGCGCGCCGTGTAGTTCGGCCCCTGCAGCGGCTGGTCGACGAAGCGCACCTCGTCGACGCCGGCCTCGCGCGCGGCCTGCATGACGTAGTCGCGCGCCTTGAAGAAGCCCTCCATGCCGGAGTCGCGGTGCCAGTGCGAGAGCCAGCGAATGTGCTCGAAGGCGCGGTCGCCGGAGATTTCGTTCGAGAGCATCCGAATCTCTTCGTCGGACAGGAACGGCGTCGTCTGCGCGCGGCAGACGGACGCGAGCGGCGAGAGCAGAAGGGTTGCGGTCAGAAAGAAGGAGGGCGCGAGCGTCCTTTTCATCGAAGACTCCTGCGTGGCTTGGGCGTTACGAGCTGAGGGTCGAGCGCGGTGAGTTTATCAGGACTCGGGCTGCGGCAGAAGTATTTCACCACAGAGACACAGAGGCACAGCTTCTTGAGCTATTGCCCCAAGCTGTGTCTCTGTGTCTCTGTGGTTAATTCTTACGTTGGATTAGAACCTGGAAGTGTGAGGCCATGCCGCCGGGCAGAATCATCTCGCGCGCGTCGAGCCGGAGGGCGGCGAGGTCTGCCTCGGTCTCGGCCCGGGCGCTCTCAAGCTCCAACTGCTCGACGAGGCCGGCGCGGAGGAGAAACGTGTCGAGCCGTTCGAGCGAGAGCGTCTTCAGGCCGACGCGTTCGCCCTCCGCCATGACCTGCGTCCAGTTGACGGTCGTCGTCAAGTCCTGCGTGCCGGGTTCGCGCAGAACGTCTTCGACAAACTCGTGCCCGCGGAAGGCGCGCAGGGTGCCCTCCCGCCTGTGCGGCGCGCCGTAGAGCGCGGCCGCCTCGTCGCCGTAATCGACGTTGATGACGAAGCCTTTCCCGACGAGCGCCGAGACGCGCGCGAGCCAGTCGGAGACTCCGAGGTTGACCTCGGCCACCTGCCCTTCTTCGAGCTTCACCCCGAGTTGTTCGAAATGCTCGGCGAGGCGCGGCGTCGAGGGTTCGCCTTCGACGAAGACGAAACGGTCGTCGTCGACAGCGACGTAGGACTCAAGCAGGCGACCGCCGCGCACGGTCACGCGGTGCACGGGAAAGGCGTCGAGCAACTCGTTGGAGAAGACGACGGCGTGTTCGAGTCTGTCGTCCATCTCAGAGACGCGTCGGAACTCGACGCGCTCTGTGAAAGGCTTGAGCAGTTCCGCGGCGCGCCGGCGTGAGTCGGCGCCGGCCTCGTCGAAGAGGTAGCGGACGGACTCGTAGACGTGCGGCGCGTCGCGGCGCAGCGCGGACAGGACGCCGTGCGCGAAGCGGCCCGCGCCGCCGCCCGCCTCCAAGATGTTGAAGACTCGCGGACGGCCAAGCTTTTCGTAAAGACTTGTGAAGTGTCGCGCGAAGGTGGCGGCGAAGAGTGTGCTACGCTCCGGGGCCGTGCGGTAGTCGCCCGCGCGGCCCCAGCGCTCGAGGCCGCGCCGCCGGTAGTAGCCCTCCCGCTCGTCGTAGAGCGCCGCGGCCATCCAGTCTCGGAACGTCAGCGGCCCGGCATTGAGTATGCGTTCGCGCAGGCGCGCGGCGAGTGAGGCTTCGGACGTGTCTTTACTGCCGCGGCTCATCGGGCTGCTTGTCGAGCAGGCGCGTGGTGTGGTCTGTGACGCTCGCGCGGGGCGGCTCGGCCAGCTCGCCCGTGTTGTAACGCTGCGGCGGGCGCTGTGGCGCGGGGATGGGCGTCCCCTGTCTTGGCGGCAGCGCGTGCGCCTGCTGCGGCGTGCCGAGGTAGTTGGGAATGGTCGGCGGCGGCGCGTAAGCGGTTTGCGGCGCGGCGGGCAGGGCCGGCGCGTTGCTCTCGAAGAGCAGCGCGTACATGATGCGCAGGAAGCCGCCGACGGGCAGGCCGACGGCCGCGAGCGCGACGATCTCGCCGGGCAGCCCGAGCAGCGCCACGCCGAAGATGGCGAGCAGCGGCACGAACAGCAGCACGGAGAGCATGATCATCGCCCCCTGCCGGATGCCCTTCTGCCGCGGCGAAAGCTCCTGCGGCGCGCTCGGCTGCGGCGGGCGCCATGGGAGTCGGCCGCCGTTCGCCACCAGCTCGCCGACGACTTCCTGCGGGAAGCCGCAGGCGGGGCAGAAACGCGCCTCGTTGGAAACCTGTCGCTGGCCGCAGTTGGGGCAGAACATCTTCGGCTCCTCTGTGCTCCGTCAGTTTCAGCGCGCCTGCTCGTCCGGCTCGCGTTCGAGAAGCTTCGTCGTGCCTTCGGTCACGCTCGGCCTGTAGGAAAGCTCCGACGTGTCGGGCTGCGGCGGGGCGTACGCGCGCGCCGGCTGCGACTGCGGCGGCGGCAGCGCCGAGACCGGCTGCGGCGGCGGCGCGAACTGCGCCTGCGGTTGATAGGCCGGCTGACGCTGTAGCTGCCTGCGGTACGGGCCGTCTTCGAACAGCAGAGCGTAGAGCAGTCGGAAGAGTCCCGCCATGAAGACGATGACGCCGAGGAGGGCCACCTCGTCATTGATCCTGAGTATCTCGCTCAGGGCCGCGAGGGCCGGGATGAGGAATGCGCCCGAGAGCATCAGCTTGCCGCCCAACTGCGCGCCCTTCCGCTTCGGCGAGGCGGGCGCGGGCACGGCCTCGAAGGCGGGCGTCGGTTCGAGTGCGGGGCGCCCGCCCGTGGTGAGCAGCCCGGCGACGGCCGCCAACTGGAAGCCGCAGCGCGAGCAGAAGCGCGCGCCGTCCGACACCTGCTGCTGGCCGCACTGTGGGCAGAACATCTCTCTCGACCTTCCTTCCGCGGGATGAGGGTTAAAGCCTCGGCTTCCCTTACGACTATCCCACGAGCGAAGTTCACGCGCAACCGGCACGCGCGCCGCTCACACGCGGGGCAGACGTGCCTCCGAGAAGAGGCGCAGCGTCGCGTAGGCGCGGCCCTGATGGTGCGCGGCGCGCGCGAGCGTTTCGACGGCGAGCGAGAAGAGCGTCCGCATCTCGCCCGCGGGCACGGCGATCTCTTTCGAGAGGTCTTCGTCCGAGCGCAGGAACTCGAAGGCGCGTCGGCGCGTCCCTTCGGCCTCTTCGAGATAGCGCGCCACGTCTTCGGGCGCGGGCAGGGCCTCGGGCAGAGTCCACTCGAAGGGGTCGTCCCAGAGGTTGACGGTGATGCCGCCGAAGGTCTGCTCGACGGCGGCGGCCGAGCGCAGGAGGTGTTCGCCGCAGGAGTAGAGTGGGAAGGTGTGCGGCCCCGCTTCGCGCGGGGGCTGCCAGTAGAGGCGCTCTGGCGGCACGGCCCGCACGAGCGCCAGAGAGCGCCCGTGCAGGCGTGCGAACTGTTCGTCGAGGCCGCGGACTATCTGCATCGTGTGTGTGGCGCGGCCGTTTCAGCGCGCGCTCAGCGCTTGTCTTTCGCCTTGCGCCCCGACTCGCGCAGGGCCGCCGCGAGGTTCCGGCCGCGGTAGACGAAGCCCGTGATGATGTGGCCCTTGGCTTCGACGCGCGAGCCGCGCGCGGGCACGGCCCGCTCGGCGATGACCCACATCCGCCCCGTGCCGTCGTCTATCTCGTAGGCGCCTTCGCCGAGCACGCCGTAGCTGTCGGTCACGACCCCCTCGATGGTGACCTTCTTGTTGTAGTAGCGGCTCGGGTCGCCGTTGATCTTGTTGATGGTCGTCTTGGCGAAGGCCGCCGGGGCCGCCGCGCAGGCGAGGACGAAGACAAGGATAAAAAGGCTTTGACGTTTCAGCATATGCGTCTCCTCCAACTTTACTCGGCGGTTGTCGGGAGAGCGTCCGGATGATAGCACGGCCGGACGAGCGCCCAAAAAATGGACGCGGCCCGGGGCCGTTGTGTTAACTTAACGCGGCACGCACTTCGGCCCGTCCGCTCGAACGCCCCCGTCACGTCTGGGAATTTAGGAGAGAGTCTTGACCAAATCTTGGATTGCACTCGCCGCGCTGGCGGTTGCTCTCTTTTTCGCGCCCGCGGCCCGCGCGCAGGCCCCGGAGTTCCAGCGGATGAAGGGCGTGAGCGAGCAGCAGCAGGCGGTCGACGCCGTGCTCCGCCTTGAGCGCGAGATCATGGACGCCGTCTGCGAGAAAGACCTGAAGGCGCTCGAACGCGTGCTGGCCGAAGGCTTCGTCTACCGCAGCCTGGACGTGGAGGTGAACCGCGCCGACTTCCTCAAGAACATCGGGGCGCTGCCGGGCCGAATGCTCTCGGTCGAGGGCGAGGGCCTGCGCGTGCGAGTCTTCGGCGAGACGGCCGTGCTCACCGGAGTCCAGCGCTCAGTCCTGCGCACCGAAGACGGGGCGGAGCACGAGGGCCGGACGGCCTTCACGGACGTCTTCGTCAAGCGCGGCCGCCGATGGCAGCTCGCGCTCGCGCACGGCGTCGAGCTGCCCAACAAGTAGGCGCTCTTCACATCCATGAAAGCATGGGGATGAAAGTTCAGAATTTCAAATTTCGAATTTCGAATTTCAAATTTCTGAGCGCGCTCTCGCTGCTCCTCTGCCTCCACACACACGCGCGCGCGCGCGACGACTACCCGCGCCAGCCGGGACTCGACGCGCAGCAGTACCGCATCCGCCTGAGCGTCGGCGACACGAAGGACGAGATCAGCGCCGAGACCGAGATCGTCTTTGCGGTCAGGTCGGAGGGCGTGCGCGAGGTCGCGCTCGACTTCCCCGAACTCACGGTCGACTCGGTGACGTTGAGCGGCCGCGCCGCGAACTTCAAGCGGGACGGCGGGCGGCTGCACGTCGCGCTGGCCGATTCTTACAAGCCGGGCGAGCTGCTCAGCGTCTCCGTCAGGTATCACGGCGCGCCCGCCGACGGCCTCTACTTCAAGCGGAACAAGTTCGGCGACCGCACGATCTTCGCGGACAACTGGCCCGACCGCGCGCGCCACTGGTTCCCTTCCGTCGACCACCCTTCGGACAAGGCGAAGGTCGAGTTCTTCATCAACGCGCCCGCGCGCTACGACGTGGTCGCCAACGGCGAGCTGGTCGAGACGCGGAGCTTGCAGGACGGCACGCGCCTCACGCACTGGCGCGAGTCGGTGCCCGTCCCCGTCTACTGCATGGTCTTCGGCGCGACGGAGTTCGCGGTCGTCAACGCGGGCTCCTTCGGCGGGGCGAACCTCTGGCACTACCTCTACCCGAAAGACCGCGACCGCGGCCTCGCCGACCACGGCCGCGCGCTCCGCATCGCCGAGTTCTACACCTCGCTCGTCGGCCCTTACCCCTACGAGAAGCTCGCGCTGGTCGAGTCGTCCACGCGCTTCGGCGGGATGGAGAACTCCTCGAACATCTTCTTCGACGAGAACGCCTACGACGGCTCGGGGAAACTCGAAGGCACCGTCGCGCACGAGGTCGCGCACCAATGGTTCGGCGACTCCGTGACCGAGTCGGACTGGCACCACCTCTGGCTGAGCGAGGGCTTCGCGACCTACTTCGGCGCGCTCTTCTATGAGCGGGCCGACGGCCGCGACCGCTTCGTGCGGATGATGCTCGAAGATAAGGAACGCTACCTGAAAGACGCCGAGGCAGTCGCGCACCCCATCTACGACCCCTCGGTCAAAGACCTCTTCAAGCTGCTCAACCGGAACAACTACCAGAAGGGCGCGTGGGTTCTGCACATGCTCCGGCGCGTCGTCGGCGACGAGACGTTCTTCGAGGGCGTGCGCGACTACTACCGCACCTACCGCGACTCGAACGCGCTCACCGAAGACTTCCGCCGCGTGATGGAGCTGCACTACGGCAAGCCGCTCGAATGGTTCTTCCGGCAGTGGATTTACCGGCCCGGCCTCCCCGCCTACGAAGCTTCGTGGAGGTGGGACGAGGCTTCGAAACGCCTGACCCTCAAGGTCGCGCAGGCGCAAACGGGCGACCCTTTCCGCATGCCGCTCGACGTGGAGTTCAAGGACGGCGACAACGCGCGCCGCGAAGTTATCGAAGTGAGCGGGCGCGAGCAGAGCTTCGACTTCAAGCTGGAACGCAGGCCGCAGGCGGTCGCCGTCGACCCCGACGAGTGGGTGCTCAAGACTTTGAAGCTGACAGAAGCCCGACCGTAAGGGAGGGCGTCGGTCTTCCGTCATATTTCAAGGCAGAGTAAGACGTACGCCCTCCCTTACGGTCGGGCTTCTGCCACTAAAGAGGAGGAGAAGAAGATGAGAAGGCGTGACTTCCTGCGCGCGGGCGCGGTGGCGGGCGTGGCCGCGGCCTCGGCGAAGACTCTGAGCGCGGGCGCGCCCGCCGTCATTGTCCAGGGCGTGAGGCCCGCGGTCGTCTCGTCCGCCAACGGCAACGAGTTCAAGAACGGCGGCGAAGAGACGTGCGTGCAGCGCGCCTTCCGCCTGATGACCTCCGGCGCGGACGTGCTCGACGCCCTCATCGCGGGCGTCAACATCGTCGAGCTAGACCCTCTGGACGACAGCGTCGGCTACGGCGGGCTGCCGAACGCCGACGGCGTCGTGCAGCTCGACTCCTCCTGCATGCACGGGCCGAAGAGGCGCGCGGGCGCGGTCGCCGCGCTCGAAGGCGTGCGCACGCCCTCGCTCGTGGCGAAGGCGGTGATGGAGATGACAGACCATCACCTGATCGTCGGCCGCGGCGCGCAGGAGTTCGCGCGCAACATGGGGTTCCGTGTCGAAGACGACCTGAACACCGAGCACTCGCGCAAGCTCTGGCTCGAATGGAAGCGGCGGACAGACCCTTCGCACTACCTCGACCCGGCGAAGCGCGCGGAGGTCTGGCGGCGCGAGGGCCTGAAGATGGTGCGCGAGGGGCTCATCCGCGAGGAGCACTTCTACGGCACGATCAACTGCGACGGCGTCAACGCGCGGGGCGAGGTCTGCGGCGTGACGACGACCTCGGGGCTGTCCTGGAAGATACCGGGGCGCGTCGGCGACTCGCCCATCCTCGGCGCGGGGCTTTACGTGGACGGCGCGGTCGGCGCAGCCGGCTCTACGGGTCGGGGCGAGGCGAATCTTTATAACCTCTGCTCGTTCCTCATCGTCGAGGAGATGCGCCGCGGCAAGAGCCCGAAGGACGCCGGGATGGAGGCGCTCCGCCGCATCAAGGCCAACACGGTCGAGAAGCGCCTCCTGAACAAGGACGGCAATCCGAACTTCGGCATCAACTTCTACGTCCTCAGCGCGCGCGGCGAACACGCGGGCGTCACGATGTACGAGGGCGCCAGGTACGCCGTCTGCACAGAGTCAGGCCCGCAGACGCTCAACTGCGAGCCTCTGCTGCCGAGGCCGAAGGAGTAGCGACGCGCGCCCGAATGGGCGTATGATGCGGCCGTCAATTCCTCACACATCCAAGCCGGTGACGAACGAGGGGCGGAGTTCACAAAGACGCGGGCGTGTGCGCCCGCACGAAAGGAGCCGTCAAATGTTCGTAGGAAGCAGAAGGTTGACGTTGTGCCTCGTCCTCACCGCGTCTCTGTTGCTGTCGCCCGCCGCGGCGGCGCAGACCGCGTCCGGCGACTGGTCGGCGGTTAAGGCCGTCGAGACCGGGAGCAAGCTCTCCGTAAAACTCAAGACGGGTAAGACCGTCGAAGGCAGGTTGGCGGGTGTGACCGACGACGGGCTGTCGCTGGCGGTCAGGAACGAGCACACCGACCTGAAGCGCGAGGAGGTGCAGAGCGTCTACCAGGTCAGGGGGAGGTCTGCCACGAAGGCGACCCTGGTTGGCCTGGGAATCGGGGCCGGCGCGGGCGCGGCCATCGGCCTGGCGGCGGACAGCTCTTCCGACAGCGGCAGCTTCGAGAAGATCGACCACGTCGCGGCCGCCGGCATCACCGTGCTCGGCGCCGCGGCCGGTGCGCTCACCGGCTACTTCCTCGGGAGGCGCGGCGGCAAGCGTGTACTCGTCTACGAAGCCAGGTAAGGCGTGAGCCGTAACCTGAGCGTAAACCGTGAACCGTGACAGGAGAGAGGCGGCCTGCCTTCTTCCTGTCACGGCTTACGGTTTACGGTCTACGGTCTTTTCCTAGTTCCCGAACCAGCCGATGGGCTTGCCGGAGAGGTCGACCCAGACGCTCTTGACCTGCGTGTACATCTCGAGCGCGTGCTTGCCCATCTCGCGGCCGTAGCCGGACTGCTTGTAGCCGCCGAAGGGCGACGCCGCATTGAACATGTTGTAGGTGTTGATCCAGATGACGCCCGCGTGGACGGCCCTGGCGAAGCGGTGCGCGCGCGTGATGTCCTTCGTCCAGATGCCGGCCGAGAGGCCGTAGGAGATTTCGTTGGCCTGCTTGATGAGGTCGTCCTCGTTCTCGAAGGTGATGACGGAGACGACGGGGCCGAAGATCTCCTCCTGGGCCACGCGCATGTTGTTCTTCACGTCGCCGAAGATGGTCGGCTGGAAGAAGTAGCCCTTCTGGAAGTCGGCGTCGAGCTGCGGCGGGCAGCCGCCGGTCAAGACCTGCGCGCCCTCCCCCTTCGCGATGTCCACGTAGCCCTTAATGCGGTTGAGCTGCTCCTCCGACACCTGCGGCCCCATCTGCGTGCTCTTGTCCATCGGGTCGCCGACCTTCACCCGGCTCGACTTCTCCTTGAAGCGGTCGAGGAACTCGTCCTTCACCCTCGCGTCGAGGAAGAGGCGCGAGCCGGCGCAGCAGACCTGGCCCTGGTTGAAGAAGATGCCCATCATCGCGCCGTTGACCGCCTGCTCGATGTCGGCGTCGGCGAAGACGATGTTCGGGGCCTTGCCGCCCAGCTCCAGAGAGACCTTCGTCAGGTTGTCGGCCGCGGCCTTGGCGACGAGCTTGCCGACCTCGGTCGAGCCTGTGAAGGCGAGCTTGTCGATGCCGGGGTGCGAGGCGAGCGCGGCGCCGGCCGTCTCGCCGTAGCCGGGCACGACGTTGACGACGCCGTCGGGGAAGCCCGCCTCCTGGATGAGCGAGGCCAGCTCCATCGCGCCGACCGGGGTCTGCTCGGCGGGCTTCAGAACCACCGTGTTGCCGGCGGCGAGCGCGGGGGCGAGCTTCCAGGCGGCCATCAGCAGCGGGAAGTTCCAGGGGATGATCTGGCCGCAGACGCCCACGGGCTCGCGCAGGGTGTAGTTGAACATCTGCCCCGGCACGGGGATGGTCTCGCCCTCGATCTTCGTCGCCCAGCCGGCGAAGTACTCGAAGTTCTCGACGACCTGCGGCAAGTCCACGTAGGAGGTCTCCTTGATGGGCTTGCCGTTGTCGGCCGTCTCCAGCGCGGCCAGCTCGGGAATCTTCGCCTCGATGAGTTGGGCCAGCTTATACATCATGCGGCCGCGGTCGCGCGCGGAGACCTTCGACCACTTGCCTTCGAAGGCCTTGCGGGCGGCGGCGACGGCCTTGTCGATGTCGGCCTTGTCGCCCTCGGCGACCTCCGCGAGCGTGGCGCCGGTCGCGGGGTTCGGCGTCGTGAAGGTCTTGCCGGACTCGGCGTCGACCCACTGGCCGTCGATGAAAAGCTGGTAAGTGCGGGGAGTTTCGGATGCGGACTTCGCTGATGACATGGGTGTTTCTCCTCTTCCGGATGAAAGTCGGTGTGTGTGCGTCCAGTCAGTTGGAATATGTTTCCGGCTTGAGCGTGCGCCTACTTTACACCCGCCGCGGGCGGGAGGCAAAAAGGGAGTGATGAGTGATGAGTGATAAGAAAGAACGGCAGGCTTTTTCTTATCACTCATCACTCATCACTTTCCCCGCGCGGCTTCTCCTTCTCCTCGTTCGCGGCGTATTCGAGGTCGCCGTCGCCGGTCACCTCGTCCCAGTCGTAGCCGAGGTGGAGGGCGAGGCGGCGCAGCTTCGACTCCCACTCCTCACGCTGCGAGCGGTACTCCTCCCAACCCTGCTCGGTGTCGCGGCGCACTTGGATGCCGGACTCGTCGAGGCGCGCGAGCGTCTGCTCGTAGCGGCGGCGCCAGCGCTCGTTGGCCTCGCGCGCCTCCTGCTCGGTCGGCTGGCGCGGTCGCTCGCGCCGTTCGAGGTCGAGTGAGCCGACGAACTGCGTGAGGACGTGGCGCGCCGCCGCTTCGAGCGTGCGCACCTCGGGGTAGTTGCGCAGGTCTTCATTCTCCTCGCGGTCGAGCGCGGCGCGGATGACGGCGCAGGTCTCCAGGAGGAGGAAGAGGACGCGCGGCGTGCCCTTGTAGACCTCGACGGGGTGGAAGTAGTGGATGACGGGGTGGTCGATGTGCGATTCGAGCAGGCCCTGCAGGTCGCGCGTGACGGTGCGCAGCGTGTCGCGCAGGCCGTAGAAGCGGCCCTCGACGAAGTGGTGCGCGATGAAGCCGGCCACGTCCGCGCCCTCGGCCGCCTGGTGGTAGAGCGAGTAGGCGACGGCGCGCTTGCGTTCGAGCGCCGTGTAGACGGTCAGCATGTATGTGATGGCGAGCGAGATGACGACAAGTCCCGACGCGGCCTCCAACAAAGCGAAAAAGCGCAGGGGGGCGAGGCGCGGCACCACGTCGCCGTAGCCGACGGAGGTGAGCGTGACGCCGCTGAAGTAGACGGCGTCGACCCAGCCCGGCTCGGGGTGCGGGCCGGCGAAGGTGAAGCCGGAGGGGATGTGCGGGTAGTAGATGAACGCGTAGGCCGTGACGAGCAGGACGACGTAGACGGCGATGAGCAGGGGGAGCAAAAGCGGCCCGACCATGTTGAGGAGCCGGTGCCGGTTCGCGCGCGACAGCCGGAAGGCGGCGGCGCGCGTCACGCGCCAGACCGAGCGGTTGAGGGACTCGCCGACGGGGCCGTACCGCGCGCTCGAATGGAGCACCGTCGCGTAGATGTCGAAGATGATGAGCGCCAGCAGGACGAACCCCGCCGTCGTGAAAATGAATGTCCCCATGCCCGGTTTAATTAAACTTATCGCAAGCGGCCATTATTCTTCATCGTCCAACTCATCATTGGTCGCAGAATCGTTCTGATCCTCGTCCAGTTGCAGCTCCTCGGCCGTCACGCCACTAAGAAGGTCTTGTACGCGAATCTGACTAAGTCGGCCTTTAAGATAGTTTTCCATCTCATCATCTCGCATTCTCTGCAACTCATGCGTCACTCCCATCCGCTTGCCCAGACATTGCGCAAGGTCACGCACCCAGTACCGCAGACTCATCTGGACAATTTCGGCCCCGATTTGAGCCGCCGCCTTTTGCGTCTTCTCGCTTTTAGGCAATCGGTCGACGACGATAAATGTTGTCGAGGTAATCCTCCCACCCGCTAGTTCAAATTCTCGCGCATAACGTGAAAGTTTATCCTTTGAAATTTCTGAGTTGCCTGCGCCAATGAATCCGATGTCAAAGCGGGCCAATCTCCCGGGTTGAACCAACAGTGTCGCGTCGGCTTCGCGCAAGTCGCGGCTATCAGACAGCCAAAATACACCCGCCGACCTGGTGTTAGTTTGAGGATTTACGCGCTCGAACCCGAGAATCGTAAGGAAGGAGCCGAGTATCAGGCGCTCAAAAAGTTTCCCGTACATTGACTTGTCTGAGCCACGTATGGCAAGCGTCTGACTACCTATCGCTGTCGTCAGCCTGGCAATGTCTTTCCAGTCAAGTCGAACACGCCTACCCTTCGGATCTTCGATAACCCCCAGTTCCATCCTGACGCTGCCGAACTCGTCTTCACACTTTCCCGCCGCCTCAGCGATGGCTTCTTCAAAGTCGTTGATGTAGCCCTTAATGCCTTCAGTATCGCTTCGGAGAACGTTCTGGAACTGCTTTTGAGTCAGCCCAATGAGCCACTGTGCAATCCAGGTAGTAGCCTTATCGCGCTTCCCGCGCTTTGCCAGCTGACTCGTCGCCATCTCGGATAGCTTGCCCGTGAAGTCTCCGATTTCAAGATGGCCGCGAAGGAATAAGACGACGAGCGCGCCACTCACAATGGCGATTTTGCGACGGGACAACGGTTCCGTTTGCGTGCGGATGTTGTCGCCCATCATCACGCTCAGGATTGAATCGCGAATCGCCTCGACGCCGATGCGCTCAACGAAGTCTCTCCCGCCACCCGTTAAGAGTATGCGGCCGCCTTCCGGGAACAGGTCGTCCAGCGTGAGGTCGTCCGGGTTCTTTCTGCTCGTCATTCGTTCTCAATCGGCAAGTGCGGCTGCTCAAGCCCGACTGTCGGGGGGCAGTGGAGACAAAGGACGTTGTGAGCCGCATGACCCAACCACCTGTGAACTTCCCTGCGCATCAGCTTGACGTAATCCGGGTTTACGTCAAAGAGCACAAATCGCCGCCCCGTTTTAGCGGCGGCGGCGCCGACCGTCCCGGAGCCCGCAAAGGGGTCTAATACAACGTCGCCCTTGAATGAATAGTAGTGAATGACTTTCTGCGCAAGTTCGAGGGGGAACGCAGCCGGGTGTTCGGAGTTCGTTTTCGGGTTGATGCGCCAGACATTCGTGCGTTCGTAGTCATCGCCGACCTTTGAGGCGGCGAGGGCCTCTTTATCCGGATGGTTGCGAATGTGCCAGTCGATCAGTAAGTCCGTACGCTTACGGTAAACCAGCACGTACTCGGTCACGGGCACAGTCTTATACTGAAGGGGGTTTCGGTCGGCCGCAAAGCGCCGGCCCCGGCCCGTAGCCCAGCCTGCCCCTTCAGGCTTCATCCAGATGATGTCGTCAATGAAGTCGTAACCCTCCTCGACAAAAATGCGGTGAAGGTCGAATGGAACAGCGATGCGCTTCGACGACTCGTTCCTGCTGGCGCGGCGGAGCAGCACCGGCGCGCAGTTGATGACGAAAAAGCGCCCCTCGTTTAAAACCCTGTGGGTGCGCTTGATGACCTGGCGCATCTTGAAGAGGTACTGTTCGTACTCCTCGTAATCACTGTATTCCGGGCGAGCGTTAAAGTAAGGCGGTGACGTGAACACCAAATCGACCGAAGCGGCGGGCATTTCGTCAATCAGTTCCGCGCTGTCCCCCAACCCTATGGTGTTCCGAAGCGGCGAGACGGGGTAGGTCAAATCACGCCTTTTTTTTGTAAGCTGCGATTCGTCCTTCTTCAGAAGACGCGCTTCCAGCATTTCCGGCCTTGTCGTTTTTTCAAGCAGTATTTCCGTCGTGTAGGCGTCTATGACGACTTCGCCAATTTTAGAGCCGCCCGTGGCAGGCAGCAGGGGGATGCGCCAGATGTGATAGCGGTCATCGACTTCGGGCAAACCTAACCCGACAACCTTGCCGAGTTCTATTTCGGCGAGCCACGTCTGTGTTATCTCTTTGGCTTGGGCGACAGTGGTGACAAGATAGTTCCGCGCTTCAGCTACCAGCGGCTTCCTTCGCGTCATGAGGTAAGTAACTCCATCCGTCGGGTCGTTGCTTGGTAACGGTGGCGGCCGAGTTCGGCGGTGCGTGTGACCCGCTCATGATTACCAATTTCGCCCGAGACCGCAAGCTCCTCGACTAATTTTCCTATAACACCGACTTGCGAGATGGGATAAGGCCCCTCCTCGCCGGGAGCGCGGGCATCCCTGCCCGCTATCGTGCTTGAGCACGCTGACCGTCTAACTTTTCACCTCAACGTTGAGGTTTAAAGTCTCTCAGCTTTCGCGCCTGCGGCGCTCAGGCGGGCAGGGATGCCCGCGCTCCCAGCTTTTAGGGGCCTTATTTTATTCTGCGAGTCGGTATAAGCACAGAAACACGAAGACACAGAGGGACAGCTTGGGGCCAATGGCTCAACAAGCTGGCCTCTGTGTCTCTGTGGTTGACCGACCTTCACGCCGATTGGGAGATCAGCTGCCGGAGCACGAAGGGCAGGATGCCGCCGTGGCGGTAGTATTCGATCTCAATCGGCGTGTCGATGCGGAGGGTGACGGGCACCTCCTGCTCGGAGCCGTCGGCGCGGCGGATGCGGAGCGTCACGTCCTGGCGCGGCGTGATCTCGCCGGTCTGCAGCCCCGTGATGTCGATGGTCTCCGTGCCGTCGAAGTTGAGCGTCTGCGCGTTGACGTGATTCTTGAACTGCAAAGGCAGCACGCCCATGCCGACGAGGTTCGAGCGGTGGATGCGCTCGAAGCTCTCGGCGATGACGGCCTTGATCCCTAAGAGCAGAGTCCCCTTCGCCGCCCAGTCGCGCGAGGAGCCGGTGCCGTACTCCTCGCCCGCGAAGACGACGAGCGGCACGCCCGCCGCCTGGTAGTGCACGGCCGCGTCGTAGATCGGCATCTGCTCGCCCGTCGGCTGCAAGACCGTCACGCCGCCCTCGGTGCCGGGCGCGAGCAGGTTCTTGATGCGGACGTTGGCGAACGTGCCGCGCACCATCACCTGGTGGTTGCCGCGGCGCGAGCCGTACGAGTTGAAGTCCTGCTGCTCGACGCCGCGCAGGAGTAGATACCGCCCGCCCGGCGTCTTGACCTTGATCGCGCCCGCGGGCGAGATGTGGTCGGTCGTCACGGAGTCGCCGAAGACCGCGAGCGGGCGCGCGCCGAGGATGTCACAGAAGCTGCCCGGCTCCATGCTGAACTTCTCGAAGTAGGGCGGCTCCTGAATGTAAGTTGACTGCGAGTCCCACAGGTAGACCTCGCCCGTCACCGAAGGGATGTCGTTCCAGAGCGGGTTCGCCTCGGCGAAGTCGCTGTAGAGTCTCCGGTACGTCTGCGGGTCGGTCGCCGCGCCCAAGACCTCGCCGACCTCTTCGAGCGTCGGCCAGATGTCGCGCAGGTAGACGTCCTGCCCCTGCTCGTCCTGCCCCAGGGGCTCCTTGTCCATGTCGATGTTGACGCGGCCCGCGAGCGCGAAGGCGACGACGAGCGGCGGCGACATGAGGAAGTTGGCGCGCACGGATTGATGAACGCGCGCCTCGAAGTTGCGGTTGCCTGAGAGCACCGAGGCGGTGACGAGGTCGTGCTCGTTGATGACCGACTCGATGCGCGGGTCGAGCGGGCCGGAGTTGCCGATGCAGGTCGTGCAGCCGTAGCCGACGACGTTGAAGCCGAGCTGGTCGAGGTAAGGTTGCAGGCCGGTCTTCTCGTAGTATTCCGTCACCACGCGCGAGCCCGGCGCGAGCGAAGGCTTCACCGTCGGCCTCACTTTCAGGCCGCGCTCGACCGCCTTCTTCGCGAGCAGGCCCGCGGCGAGCATCACGCCCGGGTTCGAGGTGTTCGTGCAGGAGGTGATGGCCGCGATGACGACGTCGCCGTGGCCTAGCTCGGCGCCGCCGTTGGGCTGGATGACGAACTCGGCGGTCGGCTCGTCGAAGTCCACGCGGTCGGGCGTCGGGCGGTTGTTCATCATCTCGAACTCGGTCGCCGCGCTCGTGTTCTTGTCGCTGCGCGAGCCGAGGCTCCCGACCGTCTCGGTGGCGACGACGTTCGGCGCCGACTCCTGCTCCTGCCCGCCGCCGCCCGAATGCAGCGCCCCGGGCAGCACGGGCAGAGAGCGCGCCACCTCGTGCACCTCGCGGCTCAGGTCGACGTGGAAGCGCTCGCCGAGCTGCTCTTCGGGGCGGTTGTAGCCGTTCTCGCCGACGGGCTTGCGCAGGAGGTCTTCGAACTTGTCCTTGAGCCCCGCAAGCTCTATGCGATCCTGCGGGCGCTTCGGCCCGGCGACCGCCGGCTCGATGGTCGAGATGTCGAGGTCGAGCGTGGTGCTGTAGTCGATCTCGCCCGCGCGCGGGATGCCGAAGAGCCCCTGCGCCTGGTAGTAGGCGCGGAAGATTTCGACCTGCTCCTCGTCGCGGCCCGTCGCCAGGAGGTACTCGCAGCACTTCTCGTCGACGGGGAAGTAGCCCATCGTCGCGCCGTACTCGGGCGCCATGTTGCCGATGGTCGCGCGGTCGGCGACGGGGATGCTGGCCGCGCCCTCGCCGTGGAACTCGACGAACTTGCCGACGACCTTCGCCTTCCGCAGCATCTCGGTCACGCGCAGGACGAGGTCGGTCGCCGTCACGCCCTCCCTCAGACTGCCCGAAAGGTTCACGCCGACCACGTCGGGCGTGAGGATGTAGACGGGCTGGCCGAGCATCGCGGCCTCGGCCTCGATGCCGCCGACGCCCCAGCCGACGATGCCGAGGCCGTTAATCATCGTCGTGTGCGAGTCGGTGCCGACGAGCGTGTCGGGGTAGTAGACGCCGTCCTTCTCCATCACGCCGCGCGCGAGGTATTCGAGGTTGACCTGGTGGACGATGCCGATGCCGGGCGGGACGACGTTGAAGCTCTCGAACGCCTGCATGCCCCACTTGAGGAACTGGTAGCGCGAGCGGTTGCGGCGGAACTCGGTCTCCATGTTGAGCCGCAGGGCCTCGGGGCTCGCCCAGAAGTCCACCTGCACCGAGTGGTCGATGACGAGGTCGACGGGGACGAGCGGCTCGATGATTTTAGGGTCGCGCCCCATGCGCTGCACGGCCGAGCGCATCGCGGCGAGGTCGACGAGCAGGGGCACGCCGGTGAAGTCCTGCAGGAGCACGCGCGCCACGCTGAAGGGAATCTCGTCGGTGCGCTCGGCCGTCGCCTGCCAGTTGGCGAGCGTGCGCACGTCCGACTCCTCGACGACCTTCTCGTCGTAGTTGCGCAGGACGGATTCGAGCACGACGCGGATCGAGACGGGCAGGCGCGAGACCGGCCCGACGCCCCCCTTCTCCAACTGCGGCAGCGAGTAGAACTGCCCCGACTTACCCGATTCCGTGGTGAATGTTTGCAGCGTGTTGAAGAGGTTGTGTGACATTATTCTCTCTCAAAAGAAGCTCGGCCCGGCGGACTACACCCGCACGGCTGCCCCTTCGCCGGGACGCTTAAGACGGGTGAATTTCTACAGCAAGAGATTACCCTTCATCTTAAGTTCGCCCCCCGCAATCGTCAAGCAAGCCCCTCCGCGATACAATGACGCGCCTGGAGGCCAGACTTTGGAGACGGTTCTCGTCAAGGAAGAGATGGAGAGGCCGGCCGAGGCCGTCGTCGGATCGTCGGCGTGTCCGGAGTGCGGCGAACCCATCCCCGAGCGGTTCTGCACGCGCTGCGGCGAGAAGCGCGTCGAGGCGCGCGACTACACGCTCCGACACTTCCTCGCCGAAGCGCTCAACGTCTTCGCCAGCCTCGAATCGCCCGTCCCGCGCAGCTTCTTCGCGCTTCTCTTCCGGCCGGGGCTCCTCACGTCGGAATACCTCGCCGGGCGGCGCAAGCGCTACCTGAAGCCGCTGCAACTCTTCGTCTTCTGCAACGTCATCTTCTTCTTCGCGCAGACGTTCACGGGCTTCAACACGCTGACCACGCCGCTCCGCGTCCATCTCACGGGGACGCCATACATGCAGACCGCGCGGCGCATGGTGTCGGAGGAGATCGAGAGCCGGAAGATCTCCTTCGATGATTACGCGACGCGCTTTGACACCACCATCCAGAACCAGGCCAAGACGCTCGTCATCCTGATGGTGCCCCTGTTCGCGTTCGCCCTGCTCGCGCTCTACTGGCGGCGGCACGTCTTCGTCGAGCACCTCGTCTTCGCGACGCACTTCTACGCGGCCTTCCTGCTGCTCCTCCTCGCCCTGCACTTCGTCGTCGGCCCGACCTTCCGCTTCGCGCGGCGCTACGGCGTCACATGGAACCCCAACTACGACGCTCTCGTCACCTTCATCCTCCTCGCCGTCTACGGCGGCTACCTCTACGTGGCGCAGCGGCGGGTCTACGGCGAGGGGCGCGCCCCGACCATGCTCAAGTGCCTGACGCTGGTGCTGGCGGTGGCCGCCATCGCGATGGCCTACCGGCTCGTGCTCTTCTTCACAGCTTTCTACACGGTCTAATGTTTGCCGCCGCCTCCGGCGATTTGTTATATTTGGCGCACTTTAGCGAAGCAGCCGTAAAGAGTGTCGGGGTAATCTCTCGGAGAGAGATTTGAGAGTTGTATTCCGCTTGGAGGTTTGAGGAATGCCGAAGAAGCAGCCGGAAGATTTCAGGTACCTGAGCAACGACCCGAACGTCGCGCCCGACCCGGACATCGAGGAGTTCATGGAGGAGGAGATCGCGCGCGCGCCGAAAGACCCCGGCCAGCTCGCGCAGCGCCTGCGCAACAACACGGCCGCGTCGCCGCTCGATGCGGGCGGCGACCTCGACGCCGCGTGGGAGGACGTCAACGACAGCGGCACCGAGTCGGTCGCGGGCGACAACCCGACCCCCGACCAGTCCGACGTGGAGGAGAACGCGCACGCCGTCGGCGTCAACTTCGAGGACAACCAGGAGCTCGACCTCCACGACCAGCTCGAACGCCGCGACCGCCGCCGCTTCGAACTCGACCCGCGCTCGAAGACCGAAGACGACACGATCTAAGGCGAAAGGCAGGTGTTGGGTGCTGGGTGCTGGGTTTTAGGTGTTGGGTAAGAGCCGTCTTTTACCCAACACCTAAAACCTAACACCCAACACCCTCTTTTGCTTTAGCGAGCGAAGTTTGCCCGCGGCGCAAGCGTGGCGCGTTTGATGATGATCTTTTCGGCGGGGTTCTCGTTGTAGGGGGCGGGGCGCGTGGGGGCGTTGGCGATGGTGTCGACGTTGTTCATGCCTTCGACGACCTTGCCGAAGACCGTGTACTGCGCGTCCCACTGCGGCACGCGGCGGAGCGTGACGTAGAACTGGCTGTTGGCCGAGTCCACGCTCTGCGCGCGCGCCGCGCCGACGACGCCGCGGTCGAAGGGGACGTCGCTAAACTCGGCCGGCAGGTCTTCGTACGGCGAGCCGCCGAGCCCGTCGTTCGCGGGGTCTTCGTCCTTCGAGTTCGGGTCGCCGCCCTGCACGACGCCCGTCCGCGGGTTGACGCGGTGGAAGGCCGTGCCGTCGTAGAAGCCCTCGCGGACGAGCCGCTTGAAGCGCTCGACCATCTTCGGCGCGACGTTCGGGTAGAGCTCGATCACGACGCGTCCGTAGGAGTAGCCGCCCGACTCGACTTCGAGCACGACCGCCTCCGCGTCCGCCTCCGGCTTCACGCCCCGCGTGACCTTCGTGCCGCCCGGCGCCTCCGCCTCGTCGTATACCTTCTCCTGCGCCCCGCCGCCGCACGCGACGAAAGAGGCCGCGAACGCCGTCAACAATACCGACCTGAGAAATTCTCGCGTCATTAAAAAAGCTTCCTGCTGTCTAAGAGAATCGTGACGGGGCCGTCGTTGACCAGCTCGACCTCCATCATCGCCTGGAAACTGCCGGTCTCGACGCGCGCGCCGCGGGCGCGCGCCTCCGCGACGAAGAACTCGTAGAGGGGCCGGGCCAGCTCCGGCGGCGCGGCGTCGAACCACGAAGGCCGTCGCCCTTTGCGCACGTCGCCGTAGAGCGTGAACTGCGAGACCGCGAGCAGCGCGCCGCCCGCCTCATCAAGAGAAAGATTCATGCGCCCCCCCGCGTCCTCGAAGACGCGGAGGTTCAGAATCTTCTCCACGAGGTAGACGGCGTCCGCCTCCCCGTCTTCGCGCCCGACGCCGAGCAGCACGAGCAGCCCCGGCCCGATCTCGCCGACCGTCTCGCCCCCGACCCGCACGGACGCGCGGCTCACCCTCTGCAGTACGGCCCTCATCGCGGCCCGCCTACTGTAGGACGAAGTTGTACGTGATGACGCCGGAGACCTTGACCGGCATCCCCGAGAGCAGCGTCGGCGTGAAGCGCGCCGCGCGCGCCGCGTCTTCCGCCGCCTTCGCGAGAATCGGGTGGCCGCACAGCGCCTTCGCCTTGACGACCTTCCCCGACTCGTCCACGAGAATCTGGACGACCACCATCCCCGAAACCCCCTGCGTCTTCGCGCCCAGCGGGTACGAAGGCTGCGGCTTGGTGATGGCCTTGCCGTTGAGCACGCCGCCGCCCTCCGCCACCGTCTCGCCGCGCGCCTCGCGCTCCTTACGCTCGCGCTCCGACTTCAGGAACTCCGCGTACTCGTCCGGCTTCTCCAGCTTCCAGATGACCTTGCCGAGCTGCCCCTGCAACTCCTTCGTGTCGCCCGCGTCGGGGCTCATGAGCGGGCAGTAGTACTTGTTGAGCCGCTCCGCCGTCTGCACGTCCGCCTTGAGCGGCTGCTGTTCGAGAATCGTGAATGCGCGGACGAGGAAGGCGTAAGCCGGCTCCCTTTCGCGGCGCAGGAGGTTCACGTCCGCGAGGTTCAGCAGGGTCGTGACGAGGCTCGGACTCTCCTTGCCGTGTGCCCTCTCCTTGATGTCGAGCGCGCGTTGCAGGTACGGCTCGCCCTCTTTTAACTTCCCGTCGTTCACGCGCATCAGCCCGAGCTGCGTGTCGAGGTCGGCGGCGAAGTCAGTCTCGGCGACGCCGCGCTTCTCCGCCACGGCGAGCGCGCGCGTGAAGAGCGGTTCGGCCTCCTTGTAGTTGCCCCTGCGCGCGTAGACGTTGCCGAGGTTGGCGAGCGCGTAGGCGACCTTCAGGTCTTCCCCGCCGAGCGCCTTCTCCCGCAGTTCGACCACGCGCTTCGCGACCGGGAGGGCTTCGTCGTACTTCCCCTCCCGGTAGAGTTTCAAGACCTCCGCGTTCAGGCGGTCGGCCTCCGCGGCGTCGCCCGCGTTCTGCGCCGCGGCGGCGGGGCCGAGCGTCAACAGAATCAGGATGAGCAGGACGAGGTTGAACTTCGACATCGTCGTCGGCCTTTCAGAAGAGGTTCGGCAGAAGGAGGAAGTAGCCGTTGAGCATCAGGAGCGTCGCCGCCGCGCCGACGACGAGCGAGAGGCGCAGGACGTGGCGCGAGCCGGCGAGGATGGAGACCGAGGCGAGCACGATGGCGATCTGGAAGAGCGCCTCGGAGAAGTCGAAGTTCGGGTCCTGCTTCGACGCGCGCTCGCGTTGCGCCTCGAAGTCCTTGGCGCGCGCGGTGAGCTGCTTGCGCCCCTCGCCCTTCAGAGGGTTTTCGGGGTCGTCCTTGTCCGGCTCGTCGTCGTAGCGCGCGGCCGTCGAGCGGTACTCTTCGACCTTCTTCTCGACGAAGTCGCGCGCGTCCGGCGGCATGTTCGGGTTGGCGCGCACGTCCGCTTCGAGTTGGTCGGCGGCGACCTTGAGGGCGGTCTGGCGGATGCTCTTGGCCTGGTAGAAGGCCCACGTGTCGCTGGCGTGGATGTTGTGGTTCGCCACGTCCTCGGCCGCGTTGCCGCCGCCGAGGCTCGTGATGGCGAGGAGCATCGCCATGAAGGCGATGATGAGGGCGGCGCGGTTCTTGAACTTTTCGTCGGCGCTCTCGCGCGCCTCGGCTATCTGCTCGGCTGCTTCCATCTGTGTGTCCGGAGTCTCTTCCTTCGGCCCGCGCGGGCACGCTCACTGGATGACGAAGCGGTAGATGATGACGCTGCTAACCCTGACCGGCTTGCCGTTGACGAGAGTCGGGTTGAAGGTCGCGCGGCGCGCGGCCTCGGCGCCCGCCTTGTTGAAGATTTGCGAGGAGCAGTCGAGCGGGGCCACTTCGACGACTTTGCCCGCCTCGTCGATGGTGATGCGCAGGATCGCCGCGCCGCGCGCGCGAGCGTCCAGTGCCTCCCCCGGGTACTTCGGCTGCGGCTTGCTCAGAAGCTCGCCGCCCTTCAGCTCGGCCTTGTCGGGTGAGAGCTTGTACCCTTGCTCCAACACCGAGTCCTCCACAAGGAGCCGGTGGATACGTTTGACCAGTTCGACGTTTGGCTTCTCTTTCATGTCCGAGGCGTCCAGGCATGTGAAGAGTTCGAGCGCCTCCCGCTCGTGCGGCAGCGGAGCCCCGGGGTGCTTCTCGCGCAGTGCGACGAGGCGCGTCATGGCATTTCTTGCTTTTGACACGTCGCGGCGCACGGCCAGTATGTTGGCGAGGTTCATCAAAGCCATGCCGACCTGCGGCGAGTCGGGGCCGAACTGGCGCTCCGCTGCCTCGACCGCCGCCTGCGCGAGTTTCGCGGCCTCTTCGTACTTCTTCGCGCCGTAAAGCTCGCGGACGCGCTTGTTGATTGAGTCAAGGTCTTCGGCCACGGCCGGCTGTCCCTGCGGCTGTTGTCGCACGAAGGGCGCGGGCTTCACCGCCCCGGCGATGACGAAGGCGGAGAGTATGAGTGTGAAGGCTGCCAGCAGTCTCATTGACTTTCTTTCCCGCCCGCGCGCGGCTACTTCTTCGGGGGCATGCTCGGGCGAATCTCGACGCGGCTGGGGAGGCTGCGCCGGTCGTGCCGGAGGAGGTCGACGACCACGCGCGCGATGTCTTCCGGTTGCAGTTGCCAGGCGTTCTCTTCGCTCACGGTGCCGCCGCCGAACTCCGTGTTGACGGAGCCGGGCATGACGTAAGAGACCTTGATTCGGTCGTGCCTGACCTCCTGCATCAAAGCCTCGCTGAAGCCGTTGAGCGCGAACTTCGAGGCGTTATAGGTGGCCATCCGCGGGTGCGGGTTCGCGCCGGCGAGCGAGGAGACGTTGATGATGTAGCCGCCGCCGCGCTTCTTCATCTCCGGGATGGCGGCGCGGCAGCCGTAGAAGACGCCGAAGAGGTTCGTCTCGAGCACGGCCCGAAACTCCTCGGGCGAAGTCTCCTCGACGAGCTTGTGCAGGCCGACGCCCGCGTTGTTGACGAGCACGTCGACGCCGCCGAACTCTTCGACCGCGTGCGCGACGAGGGCCTCGACCTCCTCGTAGACGCGCACGTCGCACGCCGCGCCGGTCGCCGAAGCGCCCATGCCCTCAAGCTCGCGCACCGTCTGCTTAACTTCGTCGACGTTGCGCGCGCCGACGCAGACGTTCAAGCCCTCCTCGGCCAGAGCCTCCGCGATGGCGCGCCCGATGCCCTTCGTCCCGCCCGTGACGACTGCTGTCTTCCCCTTGTAGTCCATCTTGAAAACTACTCCGCCTTCAGCTTCTCTTTCAAAAGCTCGTTGACGACCTTCGGGTTGGCCTTGCCCTTCGAAGCCTTCATCACCTGGCCGACGAAGAAGCCGAAGAGCGCCTCCTTGCCGCCGCGGTAGGCCGCGAGCTGCTGCGGGTTGGAGGCCAACACGTCCGAGACGATCTTCTCGATCTCACCCGCGTCCGAGACCTGCGCGAGCCCGAGCTCTTCGATGGTCTGGTCGGCGCCCTTGCCCGACTTGAACATCTCGGCCAGCACGTCCTTGCCCTGCTTGCCGCTGATGCGCCCCTCTTCGACGGCGCGGACGAGCGCGGCCAGCTCCTCGGGCGAGACGGGCGAGGCGTCGGCCGAGACGTCCGCCGCGTCCAGCTCGCGCAGCAGCTCGCCCTTCAGCCAGTTGGCCGCGCCGCGCGGGTTCGAAGCTTTGGCCGCGCGCTCGTAGAAGTCCGCCAGCGCCGAGTCGCGCACGAAGAGCGAGGCGTCGCTGAAGGAGAGTTCGTACTGCTCCGTGAAGCGCCTGCGCCGCGCGTCAGGCAGCTCCGGCATCGACGAGCGAACCTGCTCCACCCACTCGGCCGTGACCTTCAGGGGCTGCAAGTCCGGCTCGGGGAAGTAGCGGTAGTCGTGCGCCTCCTCCTTCGAGCGCATCACGCGCGTCTGCCCCGCGCGCTCGTCCCAGAGGCGCGTCTCCTGCGTGACCTTCCCGCCCGACTCGATGAGCGCGACCTGGCGCTCAATCTCGAATTCGATGGCGCGCTGCATGAAGCGCACCGAGTTCAGGTTCTTCAGCTCGACCTTCGTCCCGAACTTCTCTTCGCCGACCCTGCGCACAGAGACGTTCGCCTCGCAGCGCAGGTTCCCCTTCTCCATGTCGGCCTCGCTCGCTCCCACCCACTGCAAGGCGCGGCGGACGTGGTTGACGTAGTCGTAAGCCTCCCACGAAGTGCGGAAGTCCGGCTCGGTCACGATCTCGGCCAGGGGCGTGCCGGCGCGGTTGAGGTCGATGTAGGAGTAGCGCTCGGTCTCGGGCAGCCCCTCGTGTACGTTCTTGCCCGCGTCCTCTTCGAGGTGGAGGCGCGTGATGCGTATCTGCATCGGCCGCCACTCGCGCGCGTGCCCGCCCTCGTCGCGCTCGGCCGTCATGATTTCGAGCAGGCCCTTCTCCGAGAACGGCCGGTCGTACTGCGAAATCTGGTAGCCCTTCGGCAAGTCCGGGTAGAAGTAGTTCTTCCGCGCGAAGATCGAGACCTCGTTGACGTGCAGGCCCAGAGAGAGCGCCGCGCGCGCACCCAGCTCGACCGCGCGCCGGTTGAGCACGGGCAGCGAGCCGGGCAGGCCCAGACAGACCGGGCACGTGTTCGAGTTCGGCTCATCCCCGAAGCGCGTCGAGCAGCCGCAGAAAATCTTCGACTCCGTGTTCAGCTGCGCGTGTATCTCAAGGCCGATGACGGCCTCCCATCCTTCTTTCATAATTTGTTAGTAGGCAGTATTGGGCTTCGCAAACTCGGCGAGTATAACAAAGGCCAAACGGCCGCCTCAACAACGGCCCCTTCGTAAAAATCCGTACACCGTTCCGACACGTACTGTTATAGAATGCGTTCGCTCGTTCCCAGGTTCAAGGCCGCGGCCGTCGCCTGCGGCCGTGTACACCCGAAGGGGGGCGGCCCCCTCTCCACCTTTCTTCCCAAGGAGGAACAACTGAGTCATGGCCAAAACAGTCTGTAAGATTCTGGGCGTGGTGTTCATTCTGGTGGGATTGGTCGGCTTCGTCTCGCCGGGATTTCTCGGCACCCACCTCAGCACGACGCACAACCTCGTGCACCTGATCTCCGGCGCCGTCGCGCTCTACTTCGGGTTCGCCGGGACGCTCTCGGCCGCGCGCCTCTTCTGCATCGTCTTCGGGATCGTCTACTTGCTGCTCGGGGTGGCGGGCTTCCTCCTCGGCACCGGCGAAGACCGCATGTTCGAGGCGCTCGCCGCGCTCGGCCTGCACCTCGGCACGATGGATCACCTCGTCCACATCCTGCTCGGCGTCGTCTTCCTCATCGGCGGCTTCCTGACGAAAGCCGACATCGCAGACTAAGCTTCAACCACAGAGACACAGAGACACAGCTTAAAGAGATAATCTCGACAAGCTGTGTCTCTGTGTCTCTGTGGTTAATTCCGGCTTTCTATCCCCCCGGCGGTTGCTCGCCCCGCCCCGCTCCCTTAAGATAGCCCTTCTTTTTTAATGCAAGACTTCCGAGGAGATTCATACCGCCAATGATTAAGACCGTCGAGTGGTCGGACGAGGGCGTCCGCATGATCGACCAGCGCCTTCTGCCGACCGAGGAGAAGTACCTCACCTTTCGCTCCGCCGAGGAGGTGGCCGAGGCCATCAAGGCGATGGTCGTGCGCGGCGCGCCCGCCATCGGCGTCTCGGCCGCGATGGGCCTCGCGTTGGGGACGATGCAGGCCGTCGGGACTTCCGTCGAAGACCTGGAGCAGGACTTCGACTACTTCTGCGACGTCATGTCGAAGACGCGCCCCACGGCCGTCAACCTCTTCTGGGCCATCGAGCGGATGCGCGAGCGCTTCCGGCGCTCCAAAGCGGCGGGCGCCGCCGCCGAGCAGATTAAGAAGGACTTGATCGAAGAGGCGCAGTTAATCTACCGCGAAGACATCGAATCGGCCCGCGCCCTCGGGCGCTTCGGCGGCGAGCTGATTCCGGACGGCGCGACGGTGCTGACGCACTGCAACGCCGGCGCGCTCGCCACGGCGGGCGACTACGGCACGGCCCTGGGCGTGGTGCGCGGCGCGCGCGACGCGGGCAAGCGCGTCGCCGTCATCGCCGACGAGACGCGGCCGTTCCTGCAGGGCGCGCGCCTGACCGCCTGGGAGCTTCAGAAGGACGAGATACCCGTCACCGTCATCACGGACAACATGGCCGGCCACGTCATGAAGCAGGGCAAGATCGACTGCGTCGTCGTCGGCGCCGACCGCATCGCCGCCAACGGCGACACGGCCAACAAGATCGGGACGTACATGGTCGCCGTCTTAGCCAAACAGCACGGCATCCCCTTCTACGTCGCCGCCCCCGTCTCGACCGTAGACCTCGCGCTCGCCACCGGCGACGAGATACCCATCGAGGAGCGCGACGCCCGCGAGGTGACGCACATCCGCGAGCAGCGCCTCGCCCCCGAAGGCGTCGCGGTCGCCAACCCCGCCTTCGACGTGACCCCCGGCGAGTTCGTCGCCGCCATCATCACCGACCGCGGCGTCGCCCGCCCGCCCTACACGGAGAGTTTGAGAAAGTTGGTTGAGGCAGAAGCCCGACCGTGAGGGAGGGCGTCGGCGAAACTCAAAAGGAGGGATGACGAGAGACGCGCGGTCTTTCGTCATCCCTCCTTACTTTGTCTGACCGACGCCCTCCCTCACGGTCGGGCTTCTGCCTACTGCTTGGCGTAGCGGCTCTGCTTCCACCATTCGAGGGTTTTGCGCAGGCCCTCTTCCAATCCGACCTGCGGCTCGTAGCCGAGCCACTCGCGCGCGCGCGTGATGTCGGCGAGGCTGTGGCGCACGTCGCCGACCCGCGGCTCGCGGTACTCGGCCTCGACCTCCGTCCGCCCGGTGATCTTCTTCAAGACGTCGAGCAGCTCGTTCAGAGTCGTCTGCCGCCCCGTGGCGACGTTGAGGACGCGGCCGACCGCCTGCGGACTCTCGGCGGCGCGCAGGTTCCCGTCCACGACGTTCGAGACGTAGGTGAAGTCGCGCGACTGCTCGCCGTCGCCGTAGATGACGGGGCGCCCGCCCGACGCGAGCGCCGAGATGAAGCGCGAGATGACGCCCGAGTACTGCGAGCTCGGGTCCTGGCGGGGGCCGAAGACGTTGAAGTAGCGCAGGCAGGCCGTCTCGAAGCCGTAGACGCGCGACCAGACCTGGCAGTAGTACTCTCCGACGAGCTTCGCCGCCGCGTACGGGCTCAGGGGCTCGGGCCGCATCTCCTCCGACTTGGGGAGCGTCGGCTGGTCGCCGTACGCCGAACTCGAAGCGGCGTAGACCACGCGCCGCACGCCCGCCTTCTTCGCCGCGACGAGCAGCGCGAACGTCCCGTTGACGCTCGCCTGGTGCGTCAACTCGGGGTCTTCGACCGAGCGCGGCACCGAGGGGATGGCGGCCTCGTGGAAGACGACCTCGACGCCCCGCAGCGCGCCCCCCAGGGCTTCGGGGTCGGTCAGGCCCCCCTTGACGAACTCGACGTCGCCGCCGATCTCCTCAAGATTCTCCGTGTGCCCGGTCGAGAGGTCGTCGAGCACGCGCACGCGCTCCCCCGCCGCCGACAGCGCCGCCGCGATGTGAGAGCCCACAAACCCGGCCCCGCCCGTCACCAGATAAGTTCGCGAGAGAGACATAAGAGATTTTGGGTGACAAGTGATGAGTGATAAGTGATAGGAAAAGCGAAGAAGCTTCTCACCACTTATCACTCATCACTTATCACGATTCGTCTACCTTCCGACGCCGACGTAATCGAAGCCGAGTTTGCGCATGCGCTCGGGCTCGTAGATGTTGCGGAGGTCTGCGACCTTCGGCGCGCGCATCAGCTCCTTGACGCGCTGCATGTCGAGCGCGCGGAACTGATTCCACTCGGTCATGAAGACCAGCGCGTCCGCGCCCTCGACCGCGCCGAACTCGTCCTCGGCGTACTCGATCTCGGGCAGGACTTTTCGCGCCTGCTCGGCCGCGACCGGGTCGTAGGCTTTGACCTTGGCCCCCTTCGCCAGCAGCGCCTGGATGATCTCGACGGACGGCGCCTCGCGCATGTCGTCCGTCTCGGGCTTGAAGGAGAGGCCGAGCACGCCGACGGTCTTCCCCTTCACGTCGCCGACGAGTCGCTCGATCTTCTCGACCATCCGCTCGCGCTGGAGCCGGTTGACCTCGACCACCGCCTCGACGATGCGCGCCTCCGAGCCGTACTCCTTCGCCACCGAGAGGAGCGCCGTGGTGTCTTTGGGGAAGCACGAGCCGCCGTAGCCCGGCCCCGGGTGGAGGAAGTAGCGGCCGATGCGGTTGTCCATCCCGATGCCGCGCGCCACGTCGTGCACGTCGCAGCCGATCCGGTCGCACAGGTTGGCGATCTCGTTGATGAAGGAGATCTTCGTCGCGAGGAAGGCGTTGGCCGCGTACTTGGTCAGCTCGGCCGCTTCGAGCGAGGTGATGACGACCGGCGTCTCGATCAGGTAGAGCGGGCGGTAGAGGTCGCGCATGATGGCGATGGCCGCCTCGTCGCGGCTGCCGATGACGACGCGGTTCGGCCGCATGAAGTCGTCAATCGCCGCGCCCTCGCGCAGGAACTCGGGGTTCGAGACGATGCCGAAGTCGAACTTCGTCTGGTGCTCGCGGATGAGGCGGCGCAGGTGCTCGCCCGTCCCGACCGGCACCGTGGACTTCGTCACGACGACCTTGTAGCCGTTCATGTGGCGCGCCACGTCGCGCGCCGCCGCGTCGATGTGGGAGAGGTCGGCCGCGCCGTCCTCGCGCGGAGGCGTCCCGACGGCGAGGAAGATGACGAGCGACTGCTCGACGGCCGCCTTGATGTCCGTGGTGAAGTGGAGGCGGCCGGCCTGCGTGTTCTTGGCGACGAGCTGGTCGAGGCCCGGCTCGTAAATGGGCATCTCGCCCCGCTTGAGCCGCTCGATCTTGGCGGCGTCCACGTCCACGCAGGTGACGGACGTGCCGAACTCCGCGAAACAGGTTCCCGTCACGAGCCCGACGTAACCCGTCCCGATTACTGCAATGTGCATCTTGCTTAAAACGACCTTTCCGGTGGGGCTTCCTACCAAGCGGGTGATTATCTCAGACAAAAGGTTGCGGGTCACGCGGCGCTGCATGCGCGTGACCCGCAAAGGTGTGGGGTCGAACCTTATTCGAGCGTTAGTCCGACACGACTGGAGCCCTGAGCCGCGAAACTTGGGAGAAGTTTAGCGCGAGGGGCTGATGACGATCGGGGTGCCGCCGAAGTTGAAATCGTTGCCCTGCGTGGCCGCGATGATGGCCGCCGCGACCGCGCCGCCCGCCGCGAGCAGGAGCGCCGCGAGGGCGCCGCTCGAGAGGCCGCGCATCTCGGGCTGCTGGAAGCGGGTGCAACGGGTGCCGGGCGTGGCCTGGCCGGCCGTGTCCTGGCTGCCGGCGGCGATCTGCTTCACGCTGTTGCCGGCGCGCAGCTCGACCTTGCCCGACTGCGTGGAGACGACCGTGTTGCCGCACTCGACATCGACCATGAAGACGTTGGACTGGGCGACGTCGGCGACCGCCGAGCCGTCCTTGGTGCTGACCGTGGCGGCGACGCCCGAAGAGGACGAGACGCGCACACGGCCCTGATCGAGCATGCCGGTGACGCCCGCGTCGTTAAAGTTCAGCTTGAGGCTTGAATTCGGAAGCAGCTCGACGCGGCCGAGTTTGCCGAGGCTGACGACGGCGCTGGAGTTCTGTCCGGTCGTGATCGTGCTGTCCGAGAAAACGGTCGCGCCTGAGATGGCGTTCGTGCCGTTGACGGAAACTTCACCGACGACCGAAAGGTCGCCCGTCGGGCCGGTCTGCCCCGTCTGCGCCATGCCGACCATCGAGTATGTGCACAGGATGGCGAGCGCCAGGGCGAGCGAGATGGGCGTACGGCTCCAGGTTCTGCTAGTCATTACTTCTCCTCCCGTAGGTGAAACTGTCAATTTTTTAGAGAGCGCGCTGCGAGTCTTCCGGCTCGTAGGCTACAAAAGACTCGCCTGAGACGATTTGTTTTAGTGTTTTTCTCGCCAATCCGTCTCGGGAATAGCCCGCGCGGTGTCTCATAAAAGCAGGTTGAGAGCCACTGTGGGCTTCAAAAGACCGCCTTTTTTTACACGAAACGGGCGCGCGTGTCAATAAACATCTTCGCGAATTCAACGATTTTTCAACAATTTGCGGCATCAGACGGCTTTTGTCAACCCTTATTTTCGGCCCCGCCGAGCCCCCTCCAGCCCCCTCCCGCGCACGCCGCCGAGGGCTAGTCTTTGTAGATGGACACGCGCGGCTTGCCGTCCGGGCCGACCACGCCGCGGTACATGCCCGAAGTGTTGAACGGCATGGCAAAATTTCCGCGCCGGTCGAGGGCGATCAGGCCGCCGGTGCCGCCCAGCTTCTCGGCCTTCTCCAGGGCTCCGGCCGCCGCGCGCTCTATTGCCTCCCCCGCGTAACGCATCCGCGCGGAGACTTCGTGCGCGACCGAAGCGCGGATGAAGTACTCGCCGTCGCCTGTACAGGAGACGCCGCAAGTCTCGTTGTCGGCGTAAGTTCCGGCGCCGATAATGGGCGAGTCGCCGACACGCCCGAACCTCTTGTTCGTCATCCCGCCGGTCGAAGTCCCGGCTCCGATGTTCCCGGCGCGGTCGAGCGCGACCGCCCCGACCGTCCCGTACTTGTGCTCGTCGTAAGCGCGCAGCTCTTTTTCGAGCCTCGACTGCTTCGGCGGCGGACTCTTCTCAGCCTCCTTGGCCTTCTGTAGCTGCTGCCAGCGCTCCTCCGTGTAGAAATACTTCGGGTCGACCAGCTCGAACCCTTTCTGGACGGCGAAGGTCTCGGCCCCCTCGCCCGTCATCATGACGTGCGGCGACTGCTCCATCACCGCGCGCGCGAGCAGTATCGGGTTCTTGATCCGTTTGAGCCCCGCGACGGCGCCGGCCTTGAGCGTCCGGCCCTCCATGATGGAAGAGTCAAGCTCGTTCGTCCCGGCGTTGGTGAAGACGGCGCCCTTGCCCGCGTTGAAGAGCGGCGAGTCCTCCAAGAGAATTATCGCCGCGACGACGGCGTCGAGACAGCCGCCGCCCTTCTTGAGAACTTCGTGGCCGGCCAGGAGCGCCTCCGAGAGCTTCTCCCGGTAGGCGCGCTCGCGCTCGGGCGTCATGCGGCTGCGCTCGATGGTGCCGGCGCCGCCGTGGATGACGAAGCCGAAGGGATGCAGCTCGCCCGTCTTCTGCGCGCCGAGTCCTTTCGCGGACGCGGAGGCGGCGAGCGCCGCGGCGCCCACGCCTCCCAAGAATGTCCTGCGACTCGCGCCGCCTCTTTTGCTGCTCACACTCCGCCCCGATGCGTGGCTTCGGCTGAAACTCTGTGAACGGGAATACGAGTGCGAATGTTAACAGAGGGCCGGCCCCGCGTAAACTTTATTCCGTCCCGCTGCACGCGCTTTAGTCTCTCTTTTTCGTTTCGAGGAAGAAGCGGTGCGCCTTTTCGGCCAGGGGCTCGGGGACGACGACGCGGAAGGGGTGCTTGGCGACGAAGGAGGGGACGCGGCGGACTTTCGCGCCGAGCGCGTCGAGCGCCGCGGCGGCAGACTCGTCGTCCAGCTCCGGCGCGCCGAAGGCCGCGGCGGCGCGGCGGAAGGCGCCGCGGAGCCTGTCGAAGGGGAGGTCGCGGCCTGCGAGGACGAGTCCGCGCTCCTGAAAGTCTCCGAGCGCGTAGAGGACTATGCGCGAGGCGTCGTGCTCGCCCGGCTTGGCCTCCACGTCGAAGAAAGAGTCCTGGCGCATCGTTTCGGTGAGAGACTTTCAGGGCGCGCTGGCGCGGCGCGGGCGGACGGCCGCGTCCGTGCCTGCGTTCGGCGGCGCCGAGGCGTTGGCCGCGGGCTTCGGCTTCGAGACCTCGCCCTGCTTCCTCAGCTCGGCCTGCTCGTAAGGGTCGAGGCGCTCGAAGAGGTAGAACTTCTCGCTCTTCGTCGAGACCGCGCCGAGGTACCGGAACTTGTATTCGAGCACGGCGTCCGGCTGGAGCGAGGCGGGCTGCGGCGGCTCTTCGAAGAACTGCGAGAACTCTTCCGGCGAGACGGCTTCGAGTTCGGGCAGGTAGTCGTTGCCGCTCGTGCGCGCGATGCGCAGGGCCATCTGCCGGAGCGCCTGGATGCGCGCGGAGTTGTGCAGGTAGTAGTGGCGGTCTATCTCGCGCCGGCTCACGCGGTCGTCTACCACCTCCTGCTCGTTCTGCAGGTAGCCGAGGTACGCGCGCACGTTCGGCCCGAACTCTCCGCCGCCGGACGCGCGCGCCGCGCGCCGCGTCTGCGCCGACGCGGCGGCCGAAAACATAAACAGGCAAAGTGCGAGCAGCCCGAGCGTGCGCGTCATGGTTCTCATCGCTCTCTCGACCCCAGACCTCGTGCGGAGTCTTCAAGTCTGTTCCGTGTTCGGGGGTTCGGGACGCGGGAAATCTTATCACAAAATTGCGCGGGCCGGACGGGCGGTGATACATTCGCGCCAAAGGGTCAGAGTCTCTTTATGCCTTCCGACGCTGCAGACGGTTCGAGGACGACAGGCGGTTCAGAGTTCGCGGGCAGGCGCGTGGCGCTGGGCGTGTCCGGCGGCATCGCCGCGTACAAGGCCGCGGAGGTCTTGCGCGGGCTTCAGCGCGCGGGCTGCGAGGTGCGCGTCGGGATGACGAAGCGCGCGTGCGAGTTCGTCACGCCGCTCACCTTCCGCGCTCTCTCCGGCGCGCACGTCGTCGTGGACGACTACGCGCCCGACAACCCAGACCCCATCGCGCACATAACCTTCTCGCAGTCGGTCGAGCTGTTCGTCGTCGCGCCGGCCACGGCCAACCTTCTAGCCAAGTTCGCCAACGGCGTCGCCGACGACTTTCTGACTTCGACCTACCTCGCCTCGAACGCGCCCGTGCTGGTCGCGCCGGCGATGAACACGACGATGCTCCTGCACCCCGCGACGCAGCGCAACCTCGCGCGCCTGCGCGCGGACGGCGTGCGCATCGTCGAGCCGGACGCGGGCGAGATGGCCTGCGGCACGGTCGGGCCGGGAAGACTCTCCGAGCCTCAGCAGATCGTCCAGGCAGCGCTCGGGATGTTGCGGGAGTCGGCGGGACGTAAGCAAGATTTGGCGGGCGAGCGCGTGCTCGTCACCGCGGGCGCGACGCGCGAGGAGATAGACCCCGTGCGCTTCATCTCGAACCACTCTTCCGGAAAGATGGGCTTCGCCGTCGCGGAGGCCGCGCTGGCGCGCGGGGCGGAGGTGACGGTTGTCGCCGGGACGACGACGGCCGCGCCGCCCGCGGGCGCGCGCACCGTGCGCGCCTACTCGGCCGAGGAGATGCGCGCGGCGGTCATGCGCGAAGTCGAAGGCGCGACGGTCTTCATCGCCGCGGCGGCGGTCGCAGACTACCGTCCCGCCGCGCGCGCCCAAGAGAAGATGAAGAAGACGGGGACTGCGCTCACACTCACGCTCGAACCCACGCCCGACATCCTCGCCGAAGTCTCAAGCTCGCGCCGCAACGGCCTGCTCGTCGTCGGCTTCGCGGCCGAGACCGAGCGCGTCGTCGAGCACGCGCGCGACAAGCTCACGCGCAAGAACCTCGACGCCATCGTCGCCAACGACCTTACGCAGGACGGCGCCGGCTTCGACACGGAGACGAACGTCGTCACCCTCCTCGCGCGCGACCGCGAACAGCCCTCGACGCTCCCCCTCATGTCCAAGCTCGACGCCGCGCACCGCATCCTTGATGAGGTGATACGACTCCGCAAAGTAAAGTGATAAGTGATGAGTGATAAGTGATAAGAAGGAAGAGAGGCTCTTTGTCTTCTCTTATCACTTATCACTCATCACTTATCACTCATCACTCGCTCAGTATGAGCGGATGGCGTGCATGACGCGGCCCCAGACTTCGAAGTCCATCGTCTCGATGACTTCGATGGGCTGGAAGCGCTCGTTCTCGGGCATGAGCCAGATGCGCCCCGAGCGGACGCGCAGGCGCTTGACGCACAGCTCGTCGTTGATGCGCGCGATGACGATGTCGCCGTCCTCGGCGTCCACCGCGCGGTCGACGACGAGGATTGTGCCGGGGTTGATCCCCGCGCCCGACATCGAGTCGCCCGAGACGCGCACGTAGAAGGTCGCCGTCGGGTGCTTGATGAGGTAGCGGTTGAGGTCGAGCCGCCCCTCGATGTAGCCCTCGGCCGGACTGGGGAAGCCCGCGGAGACGGTCGTCATGAAGAGCGGCCGCGCACACCGCGTCGTGCGGTCGGGCCACAGGACGGATTCGACGTTGGCGTAAGAGAGCATTTTCGTTTCACCCGCGAAAGAATGTCCCACCGCCGGGATGATACACGCAAGCCACGGCCGAGACAAGATTTTTCTTCGCGAGTCTTGCCGGCGCTAGATGCGCCCCAGCAGCAGCAGGATGATGACGATGAGGAGAAGCAGCCCGAGTCCGCCGCTCGGGTAGTAGCCCCACCCGCGGCTGTACGGCCAGGACGGCACCGCGCCGATGAGCAGAAGAATCAGGATGATGATCAGAATCAGACCGATACTCATAGCGTTCCTCCTTGCTTTCCAGTTAAAGGGAATGTGTCTGAGGGATTCTTAGACTCTTTACGTACGCCTGTCAACCAAAATGAAAGAGGGCCGCGCGGCCCTCTTCCCTTTCGAACTGCTTCGCATGCTCCCGGCAAGACTTGAACTTGCGACCCCCCGCTTAGGAGGCGGGTGCTCTATCCACTGAGCTACGGGAGCGGACGCCGGAGAAGTTAACAGATGAACTCCGGCACAGTCCAGTTACACATCAGGACTGGCACCTGAGGAGCGGGCGCACGTCGTAGCCCTTGAGCTTTTCGCGGCCTGAGATCAGTCCCCTCCCCACGCCCACTGTCGACAATAGCTCTTGCCGTCCTCAACTCGTCCTCCGCCGAATCATCTCCCGCCGCGCCGCGTGCGGCGCCAACCGCCAACGGCCGTAGGCGACGAAGGCCGCGAGCAGCCCCACCACCAGCGGCGCCACCCCGGCCGCGGCCCCGTCGGCCGCCACCGTGAGCGCCGTCGCGCCGATCATGATGACGACCAGCCCGGCCGCTGCCAGCGGCGTCAGCCAGGGCTTGATGCGCAGCAGCCCCGGCAGTATCAGGCCGAGCGCGCCGAGCACTTCCATCACGCCGACGAAGCGCACGAACCATCCCGGCAGCGGGATCTGATTCGGCGAGCCCATCGAGGCCAGCACGTCGGGCGGGATGACCAGCTTCGTCCCGCCGGCGAACAGGAACAGGAGCGCCAGCAACACCTGAATGATCCAAAGCACGTAGGTCATAATTAAGTCTCCTCTCCGGCACAGCCCGGTTGCACGTCAGGACTGGTACCTGAGGAGCGAGCGCACGTCGTAGCCTTTGAGCTTGTCGCGGCCGGGGAGGAATTCGAGCTCGACGACGAAGGCGAGGCCGACGACCGTGCCGCCGAGCTGTTCGACCAGTTTGACGACGGCGGCGGCCGTGCCGCCGGTGGCGAGCAGGTCGTCGGCGATGACGACGCGGTGGCCGGAGCCGACGGCGTCGCGGTGCATCTGGAGCGCGTCCTGGCCGTACTCCAAATCATACGAGACGGTGGCGCACTCCGAGGGGAGTTTGCCGGGCTTGCGCGCGGGGACGAAGCCCGCGCCGAGCTGGTAGGCCATCGCCGGGGCGAAGATGAAGCCGCGCGCCTCGATGCCGATGACGGTATCGACCTGCTCCCCTTTGAACTCGCTCGAAAGTCCGTCTATGACCTGGCGGAAGCCCTCGGGGTGCTTCAGGAGCGTCGTGATGTCGTAGAAGTTGATGCCCGGCTTCGGGAAGTCCGGCACCTCGCGGATGAGAGATTTGAGTTGATCCATGAGTCAGTAGGCAGTAGGCGGTAGGCAGTGGGCAGTACGCTCCGCGTGACGACAGTTGAAGGACAAACTCCAAGTCTAAGTCTTCAGGTTCTTCAACTGCCGACTGCCGACTGCCTACCGCCTACTGCGTTTTCACCTTTCGATTCGGAAAGTCGGATAGCGCCCGGTCGGCTCGACGGAGACCTCTTCGACCTGCTCGACGCGGGCGTGTTGGGGGCCGGCGGCGATGTCGTGCTTGAAGCCTTCGACCGATTCGGGCGTGCCCTCGGCGAGGACTTCGACGCGGCCGTCCGGCAGGTTGCGGACGTAGCCGACGACCTGGTGGCGCGCGGCCACGCGCTGCGCGAAGAAGCGGAACCCCACGCCCTGCACCTCGCCGCTGACGAGATAATGCCTCGCGACCTTCATGCGCCTCCCCCTTGAAACGTCTGGGCCGTCCTTCGGACGTGCCATCCTAAAAGATGTTTTCGGGCAATTGCAATCTACGGCAGAAGCTCGACGACGCGCACGCCGCCGGGCGGGACGGTGACCGTGACCGTCTTGCCTTGAACCTTCAGCTCAGAGTCGGTCGTCCACTCGTTGGCCCTCGTAAATGGTGCGCCGTTCTGTTCGAGCGTGACTTCGGCCGACTCCGCGCGGTTGACCTGCGCCATTCCCTGCTGCGGCTTGTAGACGCCGCGGTTGTTGAAGAGCGTGACGACCCAGCCGCGCGCGTTGCGGTTGACGAGGTACTCGACCTCGCCGCGCACGCGGACGGGCGTCGCGTCAGACGCGAGGTGCGCGAGCAGGTGCGCGGCCGCGGGCACGAGCCTTTCGTCCAGGCCGAGCAGGTCGGGCACGGCGCAGTAGACGACGCGGCCGCGGCCGACGCGGTTGACCGTGACGAGAGGGTCGCCGTTCGGCGTCTTCAACAGAACCTCCGCGCCGCGCGGCTCGACGCGTTCGTAGCGGTAGACCTGGCCGCTCAAATCGGTTCGGGGCTCGCCGGGTGCGACGCACAGGGCGTCGTCGGCCTCGGCGGTCGCTCCGGTCGAACGGACGCCGAGCAGCTCGGGCGGAAGACCTTTAACCTGCGCGGCGTTGAGGACGACCGTGCCTCCCCTCTCCGCGTAGGCCCTCAGGCGTTCGGCCCAGGCTTTCGTCCATTCGACGCGGCCGCCGACGACGAGCGCGCGGTATGAGTCAATCGCGTCGGCCCTCTTCTCGTCGGCGACGAGCACGTCGAAGACGTCGCCGAAGACGGCGTCGGTGAAAGCCTGCCGGTCGGCGGTCGCCGGCTCGCCTTCGTCCAGAGCCGCCGGGTGATACGCGGCGAGGAACAGCTCGCGCAGCGCGCGGTCGGAGCGGTTGACCGGGGAGACGCCGAGCGGGAGCTGCGGGTAGTCGGTCATGTCCCAGCCGTGCGCGGGGTCGAGCAGGAAGGCGACGGGCGTATAGGGCTGGCCGCGTTCCTTATGCTGCCCGGCGAAGCGCACGAACTCTTCGGTGATGCGGCCGAGCGGGTTGAGCTGGAAAGGGTGCTCGCCGGGGCCGGGTTTGAAGAACTGGTCGAAGCCCTGTTCCAGATAGACGGCCGAAGCGCCCGACATGTAGTAGAGGTAATAACTCTTCCTGTACCACGAAAGCGAAGGCCCCATCGAAGGGCCGTAACGCGAGTGGTAGAACTGGTCGGGGCCGGCGAAGTTCTGCTGCTTCGTAAAAGTCGTGGCCGTGTCGCCGAAGTTGGGCGCGTGGTAGTAAAGGAAGTTGCCGCCGTACTGGCGCGCGGCGCCGCGGACGAAGGCGATGCGCATCGCCGTGACGGGCTGCACGGCCGCGGTCTCGATCCCCAAAGTCTTCACGCCCCAGTCGAAGAGCGCGTGCGAGAAGGCCGTGGTCGAGGTGGACTGCGCCGGGATGAGCCTGTCCCACTGCGCGCCCGCGGGCGCGTGGAAAGTGTTCGCCCATTTCTCTTCGAGGGCGTACGTGTAGACCTTGCGGTAGGCTTCGAGCATGGTCTTGCGCGACATCTCGGGCGTGAGCGTGAGGCGCGCGGCCATCGACTCGTAGACGTGGCCGATGCTCTCGCCGGAAATCCAGCCGAGGAACTGTCCGCGCAGCTCTCCTTCGAGGAGCTTGAGGGCCGCGGGGCCGTCCGTCTCGCTGAAGTTGGGCGCGCCGTAGTTGATGTTGACGGCGAAGGGCGCGCGCGTCTGCCTGATGAAGTCGAGGAAGGCGCTGCCCTCTTTCAGATGTTTCGGTACGTCGTTGATGTAGAGGACGGGCACGACGAGCGGCGAGTCGAAGATGGGCGCGTCGCGCGCGCCCTTGTACTTCTCGACGAAGGCTTCGGGCAGTTCCGTGTTGAAGGGGTAGAGCGGGCGCTCCGCGGGCGGCTTGCGGTAGAGTTCCCAGAACGCCTCCGAGATGTTCCAGGGCATGAGGAAGTCTCTGCCCGCGAGCGGCGGCCTGCGCCAGAGGGCGGGCGTCGCGTCGGCCGCTTCGGGTCTGTTGAGCAGGGGCGCGAGCGGCGTCTTCTGCCTGGCCCATTCGCCCAGGACTCTCTGCGCGTGGAAGGGCGGCTTGCGGCGGCCTTCGGGCCGATAGTTGAGGTCGTTCGTGACGAGGACGCAGTCGACCTGCCGGTACGCGCCGGCCGCCTTCTCGATCTCGATTGAGAGGCGCGCCGCGCCATTCTTCAGAGCGCTCGGCGGCGAGCCGTCCCAGGCGAAGGCCCAGCCCCAGTACATGCTGACCTCGTCGTGCGGGTCTATCAGGTCGCGCGCGCCGAACTCCTGCCGGAAGACCTCGCGCCCGTTCTGCGTGAGTCGAACCGTGAAGCTCTCGTCTTTGCGCGCCCAGTCGGCGTAGCGCGCCCAGACGCGGTAGTCGCCGTCGCGCGGGATTTCGACATCCTGAAACAGAGTGGCGCGCGTCTCTCCGGGCGAGGCCGCGACCGAGTTCCACTCGCTCTCGCCGCCCTGCGACCACTCGGCCGAGACGCCCGGCCCGTTGACGCCCCACCCCGGCGACTTCTCGCGCGGTAGTTCCCGCCAGACGGGGTTGAGGCGCGGCTCGTTGCGCGCGTCCAGCGAAAGCCCGCCCATGTTCTCCGCCTCGTACCAGAGATACTCGTAGTGCCGACTCTGTGCGTGGGCGGGGCCGTGCGGGGCTGAGCTAGAGATGAAGATGAGCAGGACAAGAAGACGCTTCACAACGTCATTGCGCGGCATGCGTGGATAATGGCAGATTGAGTGTTGGCGTTGCAATTGTCCACCACAGAGACACAGAGGCACGGCTTGATGACTTATGTCTTCAAAGCCGTGCCTCTGTGTCTCTGTGGTGAACTGCCTATTACAACCTCAACCGAGTTCTTCGAGGCACTCGGCGAGCGGGAGTTGGCGGCAGGTGTACATGGGCGTGTCGCGGAGGGTGTAGCGGCTCGCCTTCGACTCGCGCAGCTCCTGGACGAGGTCGAGGAAGTCGGACGGGTAGTCCGTCTCGAAGGCGACGACGAACTCCTGGTCGTCGAGGCCGAAGGAGTAGGTCGTGTGCAGCTTGACCGAGCGGTACTTGGAGCCGACGCGGATGTGCTCGTCCATCATCTCCTGCCGCTGCTCGACGGGCAGGCCGTACCACTCGCGCGTCTTCACGAACGGGTAGACGAAGAGGTACTTCGACTGGCCGGGCACGATGTGGAGGCGATCCTCGACGTGCTCGGGGTTGTCCTTGTCGATGTACATCGAGCGCTTGGTCATCGAGAGGAACGACTGGCTCACTTCGAGGTAGCGGCCCAAACCAGTCCCGTTCAGGCGCGCCGACATCTCCTGGAAGGGGTCGAGCGAGTAGCCGATGCGCCACATCATGAAGTCCACGTTCGAGCGCAGGCCCACGATGGAGTACGAGTGCATCAGGAGCTGCCGGCGGTACGTCTCGTAGACCTCGACGAACTCGCGCCGGGCGTCGAGCTTCGCCTGCGCGTCGAGCGTGCGCCACTCGGGGCGCGCCTTGTAGAAGGTGAAGGTGACGAACTGCCGCGCGATCTTGGCCTTCTCGGGCTGCTCGTCCTGCGCCGCCCCGCGCTCGCCCTTGTCGGCCAGACGCAGCGTGTGACGGCCCGCGCCGGCCTGCTCATGTTCCGTGCTCATGGTCTTACTTCCTCAGGATGTCCGTTATGGGTTTGAAGGATAGTAGCTCACTCAACGCGCGCGCCTGCCGGGAGAGTATGAGTAACTGCCGGGCGAGACGTATTGTGCTTCGCGCCGCGCAGGATTGCAAACTGCCACGCGCTCCGGGCGAGCCCGACTGTCGGCCCGGCCGCTTCCTTCAAACTCGCGCGGCGTTACGCTATACTCGCGCCGCTCTGTCATCAAAGACTTCAGAACCTGCAAAGCATGAAACTGATAAAGCTGTCGCTCGCGTCCTGCGCGCTCCTCGCCTTCGCCGTCGCCTGCAACAACACGCAGCCCGCGCAGAACGCGAACGCGGGCGCGAGTCCGAAGGCCGCGGCGAACTCCGCGACGCCCGCGCCGGCCGCGACGCCCGACGAGCTGGCCGCGGCCGCGGGCGACTACGCACGATCCTGTAGCAACTGCCACAAGGCCGACGGCACGGGCGGCCCCTGGAAGGACGAGGAGACGGGGAAGACGGTGAAGGTGCCGAGCCTGCGCGAACACGGCCTCAAAGACCCCGACTCGGAACTCGCCAAGCAGATCGCGGAGGGCGGCGACGAGATGCCCCCCTTCAAGTCCCGCCTCGACAAGGGGCGCATAGACAACCTCGTCCGCTACATCCGCCGCGAGTTCCACGGCCGCACCACGACGGCGACGGGCGCCGCCACGCCCGCCCAGCCGTCACACTAAACACCCCGGCGCGCCTGTGCTATCGTACACGCGCGGTGAAACGAGGGCCGTTAGCTCAGCTGGATAGAGCACTAGTCTTCGGAACTAGGTGTCGGGGGTTCGAATCCCTCACGGCCCGCCAGATAAAAAGAGAGGGCCACGCGCACGGGATACGCGTGGCCCTCTCACTTTTTTTTGGCCGCAGGCGAAACGTCTCCGGCTCGCAATCAAACTGCAACCAAAGGGGCGGCCGGGGAGGTTAGTATCCTTCTCACCTAACGGGCGTTCCTTCTGAGAACGAGTGAAACTTTGGGGCAGGCCACGCGAGTGGCCGTAGGCGTCGGGAGTGGGGGCTCCCGACGCCTTTTCTTTTATGCCTCTTAAGATTCGCCGAGCAGCGTGACCGGCTGGCCCACGTAGAGGCGGCCCGTGCGCAGCACGCGCGCGTAGAGGCGCGAGTGGCCGGGGTGAACTTTCTGTGAGATGCGTTTGAACTCCCCCTCCCGGAAAGACTCGACGATGGTCTTGCAGGGCGTGGCGTGGCTCGTGATCTCGACGACCGCCTCCGCGCCGAGCGCGAGCCGAGAGCCGGGCGCCAGCCCGGACCATTCGAAGCCGGCGATGGTCAGGTTCTCGCCCGTCGAGCCCGGGAAGATCGGGTGCCCTTCTGACTGCAACTCAAGGACGCGTTCGAGCGCGAACAGGCACAGCGCGCGCTGCGGGCCGCCGTGGTAGCGCCGGTCTCTCTGCCGGTCGCCCTCCAGCCCCTCCGTTGTGAGCACGGCCTCGCGCACGGCGAGCTTCGGCACGCCGCCCTTCGAGACGTTGAGTTGAAATATTCTGCCTTCCACCTTCGCTACACAAAGCCTCCGTTCGGAAGTTTTATAGAACGCGCGCCCGTACGGCGCGCTCCGTCAGCTCGGGCAAACTCTCGCGCGTGTAGACGGGCAGCGCCGGCGCGGACTCTGCCAGACCCGACTCGCTCCACCAGCGCTCGAAGCGCGCGCGCGTGTCGGGGGCGATGCCCTGCCCCGCGTCCGAAAGGTAGAGCGCGGACGCTACGGGCAGCACGCGCCGCGCGGTGGTCTTGATCTGCAAAACGTCCGGACGCGCGACGAGCACGGTGAAGTCCGCCTCGAAGGAGCGCAGGAAGCTGTTCCCCTCGACGACCACGCCGGGCGCCTTCACGCGCGCGAGGGCGGCGCGGAAGCCCGCCTCGACCTGCGCGTCCGTGACGACCGCCCAGTGCACTTCGGACGCGCCCGCTTCCCAGTAGCGCCCGGTGTCCTTGCCCGGCGCGTACGTCTCCGCGCGGCCGGAGCGGACGACCGGCTCTTCACTCAACAGGTGCGCGACGCAGCAGGCGTGCGGGTCTCTGCCGCAGGAGCGGTAGTGGCCGCGCGTCATCTTCAGGGCCTCCCAATCGGGGAGCGCGCGCAGAAGCTCGCACACGAGCGTCGTCTTGCCCGAGTTCGAGTTGAAGCCGCCGACGGCGATGACGGTGGGCCGCATGTCCGGGACAGTATGTACTCCCGCCGCGCCGCGGCACAACCCCCTTGATTTCCCTCGAAAATCGCGCCCGCAAAGATTCTCGAAAAAAGTGCTTGACAGTATAAAGTAGTCTGCGTATATTCACACCGTCTCCCGCGCCGCGGGCAGACTCTTGAGGAGAAGAGTGGAACTTCAGATGACGACGAACTCGAACACAGACAGACGCGCGACGGCGACCCCGATGGCGGCCGCCGGACGGAAGTCCGCCACGTATCCGTGCGCGGTCGTCGGCGCGGTCGTCTGGCCGAGCGAGTCGGGATTGAATTTCGGCGGTCATAGGATTAACGGCCAGGCCCTTCGACCCGAAGGGTTGGCGCGCAAAGATCGTCGGCAGTTACAGCATTGATACAGCGGGGGGCGGCCTCCCGCTCCCCAAATCTCGGAATAGTTCGTAGAGACTTGCGTGGAGCGCGGCCTGCTTCCTCTGGGGAAGCCAGAGGGCCGCGCTCCTTTTTTTTGTTATTTGACAACCGAATTACCTTGAGGGGATGAAGGCGGGGAGTTTCCCGCTCGCCGCCTTCATCAGTTTTGCATCAGACGCCGAATCGGTCTGGCAGGCGGCCTGTAAAGCCGTCGCTCTACGGAGCGTGGGGGTTCGAGTCCCTCCTGATGCACTCTGGAAGGTTGGGCACGGGCACGCCAAGCAGTCCCGAAAACTGTCGGGGCGAAAGCCTCTGTGGGTTCAACTCCCACACCTTCCGCCAAGAGTAAGGATGAAGTAGGAAGGATGAAGGATGAAGGATGAAGGGGAGAGGGTTCAGAACTTCATCCCTCATCCTTCCGCCTTCATCCTTCCACACGGAGGCGCCGCACAAAAGGTAGTGCAGCGGCGTGCTAAGCCGCCGGGCGCGTGCGCCCCTGTGCGTTCGAGTCGCACCGCCTCCGCTTCGGAAGGATGAAGGATGAAGGATGAAGGATGAGGGTCAAACCCTCTTCCCTTCATCCTTCCTACTTCATCCTTCCACTCGGACCCGTAGCTCAGGTGGATTGAGAGCGCAGGCTTGCGGAGCCTGAGGTCGCACGTTCGAGTCGTGCCGGGTTCACTTCACGTCCGGGGTCGTCTAAAGGGAGGACGCCTGCCTTTGGAGCAGGTCATGAGGGTTCGACTCCTTCCCCCGGAGTCGTCGGCGAATTTCTGCTGGTGTGGCGTAAATGGCAAACGCACGGCGTCGAGAGCGCCGGGGCTTTCAGGCCCGATGGGGGTTCGAGTCCCCCCGCCAGCATCTTAAGCGGGAGTGGTGCAATTGGCTGACACGCCGTCCTCAGAAGGCGGAGCTTGAGGGTTCGAATCCCTCCTCCCGTATCAGCTCGACAGAAGCGCGCGTGACCCAAACGGCAGAGGTGGCTCTCTCAAAAAGAGTCTCGGTGCGGGTTCGACTCCCGCCGCGCGCATCCAATGAGCGCGCGTAGCCCAAGCAGGCAGAGGCGGCATTCTTAAAAAATGCACGGTGAGAGTTCGAGTCTCTCCGCGCGCACTTCTCAAGGGAGCGTAGCATAAAGGCAATGCACCAGGTTCCAACCCTGCATCCTGTCGAAAGGATAGATGCCTGTTCAAATCGGGCCGCTCCTGTTCCTTCTAAGGGTTCTGGGTACTGGGTTCTAGGTGCTGGTTTTGGTTTGAACCAGCACCCAGCACCCAACACCCAGCACCTCTCTCGGGGGTGTATGCAAAAGGCAAAGCGGGCTGATTTTCAATCAGTCGCCCAAGTGGCTTTGCGGGTTCGAACCCCGCCACCCCTGCCAAGACTTTCACGTTGGCCGTAGCTTCAAATGGTAGAGCGCTGCACTGTGAATGCAGAACGTTGCGGGTTCGAATCCCGTCGGCCGACCTTTAACTTCGACAAGGGGCGTTAGCCAAGCCCGGTAAGGCGCGCGATTCTCTATCGCGTAAGCGCGGGTTCGAATCCCGCACGCCCTGTTCACTTCAAGGAGCGGTGGCCGAGAGGCTAGGCACTGGATTGTCGATCCAGTTTACGCGAGTTCGAGTCTCGTCCGTTCCGCCTTCTAACAAGCGCTGCAAGCTCAACAGGCACGAGCACCCGCCTCTTAAGCGGGGGGCTGCGGGTTCGAGTCCCGCGCGGCGCATCGACCAAACGGGGTGTGGTGTAATGTTTCGCATCCAAGCCTTGGGAGCTTGTGGTCAGGGTTCGATTCCCTGCACCCCGACCAACTTCGACACACGTGGACGTAGCTTAGCCTGGCGAAAGCACCGGCCCGCCACGCCGGGGACGTGGGTTCAAATCCCGCCGTTCACTTCCTCTCGTGAATCGTGAATAGTAAATCGTGAATGGTAAGAACCTGTTTTATCTATTCACGATTTACTATTCACCGTTCACGGCCTGGGGCGGTTAGCTTAACGGAATTAAAAGCGGCTCGCTTCGAACGAGTCCAGATGCGGGTTCGAATCCTGCACCGCCCTTCCTTTTCGCGGGAGTGATGTAAAGGCCAACATTCGAGTCTTCCAAACTCGTTCTGCGGGTTCGAGTCCCGCCTTCCGCATGGCCCGCGTAGTCGAGCCGCAGCAGCAAAAGCGTAAGCCTGCGGCCACATACAGACCGCACGGGCAAACCCTTCACACCCAGCGCGCGCGTAGCCAAGAGGCCAGGCGGCGGCCTGCAAAGCCGCAGACGTCGGTTCGACTCCGACCGCGCGCTCTCAGGCGGCGAACGACGAGCACGTTCGTCAAACCCTTCAACCCGAACGAACGAGAAAGGAGGCCGCGTTATGTACCGGCTCAGGCTGTTCTACGTCGCGAGACTCTTCCTGCGCGCCTTCGTGTGTCGCGGGGAGGGCGCGGCCGTTCTCCTCTACCGCAAGGGCACGGCCCGCGCGCGTCGATGACAACGTCCGCGTCCACGTACAGTTGAGGCCCCTCCGGAGGGGCCACGGGCTAGAAAGAAAGGTTTATGGACACCGGATTGTTGGTCAACAAGTTCGCGCTCATGGGCGCGCGCTTACAGGTTCGAGAGGTCTTGAACGAGCGTTTCCGCCGGCGGGCGAAGGCCCCCGGCATCGACATCGAGACCGACGGCAGGGGCGAGTTCTTCGACATCCGCCTCGCGCGCGACGAGCGCGTCGAGTACGAGGTCGTCGACCTGCGGCCCGACCTGCGCCACCTGCTCCTGCTCGGCCGCCGCGAAGGCGTCAAGGAGAAGTACCTCTGCGGCCACGACGAGCGCCACTGGTTCGTCTGCGCCGTGCCGGGCGCTTCCGTCTCGGGCGTCGCGACGGCGTTGGAGGCGCTCCAGCCTTCGGCCGTGCGCGCGGCCGTCGGCGCCAGCCTCCGCCGGCAGAAGAACCGCTTCCGCCGCCGCAACGAGGCCTTCGTCCGACAGGGCGAGTGGTTCTTCATCCCGCAGCCCAACCTCGTCGTCCCGGAGCGTCTCGTGCTCCGCAGAGAGCCTCTGACGCGCGGCGCGGGCAGCAAGCCGCACACCTGCCAGTACGCCTTCCGCTCGGGCGGCGTCTCGGTCATGGTCTGCGCGCGCTACCCGCAGGGCCTGACGCACGCGCAGTACAGGGGCGTGCTCGCCTCGAACCCGAAGGCCGCCAACTGGGGCTGGCGGCAGATGACGCGCGACCCCGCGTTCTACGCGCGCGGCCGCGTGTGGCACAAGGATCACAAGACCGTCGTGCTCGACTGCTGGCACCGCGTGGCGATGAACACGGAGCGTGAGGCCCCGTTCGCGCCCCGCGTCGCCTTCCTCGACTGACGGCCTTCGACAGACTGCGGGCGTGCCGCGCTCCCCGCGCGGCGCCTCACGTCGCCCGCACTTCCAACGAAAGGATGAAGGCGGAAGGATGAAGGATGAAGTTAAGACTGACTTCCCTTCATCCTTCATCCTTCCGCCTTCATCCTTAACCCAAAGAAAGGAGGTCTTGCCGGGATGAACATTCTGAACGGCCGTGTTCTGCTCCTGAACTTCTCGTACGAGCCACTGGGCACGGTCGGGGTGGCGCGCGCGATGTGCCTGGTCATCCGCGGCGTCGTCTCGGTCGAGGAGTTCGACGGCGAGCGCGTCCTGCGTTCGGCGCGGGCCGAGTTCCGCGTCCCGAGCGTGGTGCGCCTGCGCCGCTACGTCAACGTCCGCCGCCGCCGCCAGACGGCTTCGATGAAGCGCCTGCGCATCTTCGTCCGCGACCGCTTCCGCTGCCAGTACTGCGGGCAGAAGCGCGCGCCCGCGGAGCTGACGCTCGACCACATCACGCCCCGCTCGCGCGCGGGCCGCTCGACGCCGGAGAACCTCGCGACGGCCTGCGTCTCGTGCAACACGCGCAAGGGCAGCCGCACGCCCGAAGAGGCGCGCATGCCCCTGCTCACGGCGCAGCGCCCGCTCGGCTACGGCCTCGAACACCTGCTGCTCTGCCACTACGCGGAGTCGCGCCCCGCGTGGCGCAAGTACCTCGACATCGAGGGCGTGCCGCTCCCCGAGGAGCGGCGCGAGTCGGCCTGAACGTGGAGGTGGGCCGGACGGCCGTCCCACCTCCTTCACACTCGACTGAACACACGGAGGCATAGCTGACGTGGGCAAGCGTCGGTCTGAAAAGCCGAAGAGGTTGGTTCGACTCCAACTGCCTCCATCTTCGGAAGGATGAAGGCGGAAGGATGAAGGATGAAGGTTAGACCCTCTCCCCTTCATCCTTCATCCTTCCGCCTTCATCCTTCCGATCCCGGCCGGTTAGCTCAGCCAGGCTAGAGCGCCTGTCTTACAAACAGGAAGTCGAAGGTTCGATTCCTTCACCGGCCATTCTTCGGGGCGCGGCTCATCGCGCGCGCGGGCGTGGGCGCGCGCGACCGTGGAGCGGAGGCCGACTACCGGCGGCCCGCCCCGGCCAACTTTGACACGGCGATGTAGCTCCAACTGGCAGAGCGTCCGTCTCGTAAGCGGAAACGTGTGGGTTCGAATCCCTCCATCGCCTTCGCACAAGGGCCTGTAGCTCAGTTGGACAAGAGCGCCCGTCTTCTAAACGGGTCGTCGCGGGTTCGAGTCCTGCCAGGCTCGTCTTCAAAATCGCTGCGGAGTAGCTCAGTGGCAGAGCAGCGGTCTCATAAACCGCCGGTCGCGGGTTCGATTCCCGCCTCCGCGATTGTTTTCTACTTTGGGTTGGTAGCTTAACTTGGCAGAGCGACAGTCTTGCAAACTGTTAGGTGTGAGTTCGAGTCTCACCCAATCCATCAAACCTTTCCTCAACTGTCCTTGCGGCGTAGCTCAAATGGCAGACAGAGCGCTGGTCTAGTAAACCAGTGTGTGCGGGTTCGAGTCCCGCCGCCGCATTCCCTGTGCGGGGAGGTGCCCTGGGGGGCACGGCGCTCTCATAAGGCGTCCACCAAAGGCGGGTTCGATTCCCGCCCCCGCGACCTTCTTCGATCCGGTGTGGCCGAATTGGCAAGGCGTTGCATTGTTAATGCAATCCATGGGGGTTCGAGTCCCTCCGCCGGAGTTCTTACACAACACAGGCCGGTAGCCAAGCGGCTCAAGGCATCCGCCTTTTAAGCGGGGGAACGTCGGTTCGAATCCGACCCGGCCTATGTCAACACTTCTCGGCGCGTAGCTCCTAACTGGCTAGAGCAGTCGGTCGATAACCGACAGGTTGGAGGTTCGAGTCCTCCCGCGCCGACTTTCGATTGCGGAGTCAGCCAGTGGCAGGCTGCCTGTCTCTGAAGCAGGTCACGGAGGTTCGAATCCTCCCTCCGCAGTTCCCCTCGAGGTAGTTCGGTTCACTTCCAGAAGACCTTTGAACCTTTGTCAAAGGGGGTGTACCGAGATGGCAAACAAGACGCTCTTCAAGTCGCTGGTGGGCAGGCTCGTCCCGGCGACGAACGCGCGCAACGAGCACGGCGCGCCGGCCTACGCCCTGACGCCGAAGCAGGCGCTCGCGCAGTACGCGGCCACGGGCTGCCTCGGCGCGACCTTCTACGCCGGCGCCGAGGAGCAGCTCGCGAAGGTGCTCGAGCTGTGCGAAAAGGTCGAGCCGGAGTTCGTCGCCAAGACCGCGGTCTACGCGCGCGCGCGCGGCTTCATGAAGGACATGCCCGCGCTCCTGCTCGCCGTGCTCGCGGCGAAGGACGTGCGCCTGCTCGCGCTCGTCTTCCCGCGCGTGGCCGACAACGGCCGGATGCTGCGCGACTTCGTGCAGATCCTGCGCTCGGGCGCCGTGGGCCGCAAGTCGCTCGGCTCGGCGCCGAAGCGGCTCGTCCGCGAGTGGTTCGAGGCGCGCGGCGCGGAGGCGGTCTTCCGCGCGAGCGTCGGCCAGGAGCCCTCGTTCGCAGACATCGTCAAGATGGTGCACCCGAAGCCGCGCGACCCGGAGCGCGAGGCCCTGTACGGCTACCTCGTCGGCCGCGAGTTCGACGCCGAGAAGCTCCCTGCCCTCGTGCGTCAGTTCGAGGCGTTCAAGGCGGGCGACCGCGAGAGCGTGCCGGACGTGCCTTTCCAGATGCTCACGGCGCTCGAACTCGGCAAGGCCGAGTGGACGGCCATCGCGCGCCGCGCGCCGTGGCAGATGACGCGCATGAACCTGAACACGTTCGCGCGCCACGGCGTCTTCGAAGAGCCCGGCCTGGCCGAGCTGGTCGCGAGACGCATGGCGAACCCAGACCTGGTCAGGAAGGCCCGCGTCTTCCCCTACCAGCTCATGGTCGCCTACGCCTCGGCCGACGAGCGCGTGCCGGCGGCGGTGCGCGAGGCGCTCCAGGACGCGATGGAGGTCGCGCTCGAGAACGTGCCGCGCGTCGAGGGCAAGGTCTACGTCTGCCCGGACGTGTCGGGTTCGATGCAGTCGCCCGTGTCGGGCCACCGCAAGGGCTCGACGACGAAGGTGCGCTGCGTGGACGTGGCGGCGCTGGTGGCCGCGGCCGTCCTGCGCCGCAACCCTTCGGCGGAGGTTCTGCCGTTCGAGCACGACGTCGTGAAGGGTCTCAAGTTGAACCCGCGCGACAGCGTGATGACGAACGCGCAGAAGCTCGCGGCGGTCGGCGGCGGCGGCACGAGCTGCTCGGCGCCGCTGCGGCTCCTGAACGAGCGCAAGGCCGTGGGCGACCTCGTCCTCTACGTCTCGGACAACGAGTCGTGGGTGGACGCAGTCGCCGGCCGCGGCACGGAGACGATGCAGGAGTTCGAGCGCTTCCGCGCGCGCAACCCGCGCGCCCGCCTGGTCTGCGTGGACGTGCAGCCGTACCAGACGGTGCAGGCGGCCGAGTCGCCCGACGTGCTGAACGTCGGCGGCTTCAGCGACCAGGTCTTCGAGGTGGTCGCGGACTTCGTCGCCGGCCGCGGCGGCCCAGACCACTGGGTCGGCGTGATCGAGGCCGTCACCCTGTGAGGGTTCTGGGTGTTGGGTGTTGGGTGTTGGGTAAAACCCGGTTCTTCCCCAGCACCCAGCACCCAACACCTAACACCCTCCCCGGGGCCGAATGCGTTCGTGACTACATTCTTCTTTGGAAAAGAGGGACGTCACGAGAAGACCTTGTCGGCCCCGACCTGCTCTTTTCATTCTTAACCTTGTTGGGCCGAATGCCGCCGTGACTACATCCACCTGTTAAGTGAGCGTCACGGCAAAACCTCGTCGGCCCCCGGCTCTCTGTCAGCGGCGAATGCCGGTGTGAGTACATGGCTAAAAGTAGGTTCGAATCCTGCCACCTCCATCACTTGCGGGGGTGAAACTCTCACCACCCTTGTCGCCGTTGTCAAAGCTCTCAGCTCTCAGCTTTCAGCCAAACTCTTCTGCCTGGCTGAAAGCTGAATGCTGAACGCTTCAACACCCGTGGCGAATGCTGGTGTGAGTACATGGTAAAAACGAAGACTGAGTCTCTTTGTTGGTAGGTTCAAATCCTACACCGGCCGCGCGAGCGTCCGGACTCCTCTCACCGTTCTTGTCGCCACTCCTCTTTCGTGCGCGCGGCGAATGCTGGCGGAACTACATGGCCTTCCAAGCCGCTGGTTCCGGGTTCGAGTCCCGGTGGCAGCCGTCAGGCTGCTGTAGCTCAAACGGTAGAGCAGCGTTGGTTTCGTCGAAACCTTGTCGCCGCACGCACGAACGACCGTCGCCTCAACGCCCGCGAGAGGGGGTGATGCGCGTGTACTTACGATTCGTCACCGCGGAGATCGACCGCGCGTCCCGCGTCGAGACGGGCGTCTTCTCCGCGGCCTACGACCTGTACTACGGCGAAGAACTCACGGCCTACGAGAAAGCTTGGCTGCGGGACATCTTCGACTGGTTCGACGAGTACCTGAAGGAGCCGACGCGGTTCCGCAGATATTCCAGGTCTTCACGCCGCACGGGGCGGCGGAGCGCGGTCTGCTGGTTCAAGCCGACGGCGCGCGAGCACCTCGCGCGCCTCCACGAGATGGTCTTTGTCCTCGAAGAGAACGGCGTGCCCGTCCGGCACATCAAGTCGCCGAAGGTCGGATACGTCGTCTACGAAGACGAGCACCAGGTCGTCGCCGAGCCGGTCGCCGACATCTGTTTCTGAAGGGGGTTTAAAAGATCATGAAGCTGGCCGAGGCACTCATCTTACGCGCGGACTGCCAGAAGCGCCTTGAGCAGTTGAAGGCGCGCGTCATCCGCAACGCAAAGGTTCAGGAGGGCGACCAGCCGGCCGAGGAGCCGCAGGCCCTGCTCGCGGAGGCCGAGCGCGTCTCGCGCGAGCTGGCCGACCTCGTCAAGCGCGTCAACCGCACCAACTCGGCCACCGCCTTCGGCGACGGCCTGAGCCTGTCGGACGCACTGGCGGAGCGCGACGCGCTCGGCCTGCGCTTCCGCCTGTACAGCGAGCTGGCGCAGGCCGCGTCGATCTCGCAGGACAGATACAGCCGCAGCGAGGTGAAGTACGTGAGCGCCGTGAGCGTGGCCGACGCGCAGAAGCGCGCCGACGAGCTGGCGCGCGAGTACCGCACGCTCGACGCGCGCATCCAGGAGCTGAACTGGCAGGTGGATTTGAGCGAGTGAGGACGAATGTAGAAGGTAGCCCGGGGGCAAGAAGCGAGCGTGGAACCCTCCGGCCGGGTAGGCCGGTTAACTGCCGAAAGGCAGTCACACGGTGGCGTGCAGGGGCGCATGCCAAGCGGGTTCAAATCCCGCATGACAAGTGAAGCCCAGTAAAGTCACAGGGGCACGGGGCACGTTTCAAAGTCACTACCTCACGCTGGTCTTTCCCGCGGGTGAGGGCGGGTTCGGGGCGCTACATTCGATGTGATAGGGTGAGGAGTTGAGGATCATGACGACCGCGACGCTGGAGACGACGACGTTCCGCACCACCGAGGAGATTCTCTCGCTGGTGCGCCGGTTCGAGGACTGCACTTTGCCGCGCGCGGAGTGGACGCACGCCGCACACCTGACGGTCGCGCTCTGGCACCTCCTGCAGTTCGACTGGCTGGAGGCGGTCGCGCGCGTCCGCCGCGGCATCAGGCGCTACAACGCCGCGCACGGCATCGTGGAGACGCCGACGGGCGGCTACCACGAGACGCTCACGCTCTTCTGGCTCCGCACGGTGCGCGCCTTCCTCGAAGCCGAGCGCAACGAGGCGCGCGCCCTCGTCCGCCTCGCCAACGACCTGGCCGCGGGCGCGGACAAGGGCCTCCCACTCGCGCACTACACGCGCGAACGTCTCTTCTCTGCGGAGGCGCGCGCAGGCTGGGTGGAACCTGACTTGAAGCCTCTGGACTAAAGGGGGGATGAACCGATGGAGATCGCGGACGGCATCTACACTTTCAGAGACGTGTACACGGCCGGGGAGTGTCAGGAGTTCATCAACCTGAGCGAGGGCCTCGGCTTCGAGGCCGCGCCGATCAACATGTTCGGCGGGGCCGTGCTGCGGCCGGACGTGCGGAACAACGCCCGCGTCATTCTGGACGACGAGCCGCTGGCGGAAGGCATCTGGGCGCGCGTGAAGCAGCACTTGCCGAGGGTTCTGAACGGGCGGCGGGCCATCGGCCTCAACGAGCGCCTGCGTTTCTACCGCTACGACCCCGGCGAGAAGTTCGAGCCACACGTCGACGGGTATTACATGAGGCCGAACGGCGAGCAGAGCCTGCTGACGTTCATGCTCTACCTCAACGGCGGCTTCGAGGGCGGCGAGACGAACTTCCAGAGCGGCCTCTCCGTCAAACCCGAACCCGGCATGCTCCTCGTCTTCCGCCACGCCCTCTACCACGAAGGCGCCGCCGTCGTCGCCGGCCGCAAATACGTCCTTCGCTCCGACGTAATGTTCTCTCTCTAGCCGCCGGCCGGGTCGAGCCGGACATGCGTCCAATGGGTTAGGAGTGTAATTGGCGTATGCCGAAAGTGCGCTTCACATACTCCGAAGTCTGGTGCGACCGGAGGCACTATCTTAACGAGGCAGACGTGTCGGTCGTCCTGAGCAGGCTGCCGCGGGAGGACTGGCAGGGGCTCAGGGCCGTCCATTTCAATGACCGGAGCTGGGGGGCGCGCATCTTGGGTTACGCGAATCCGCGTGCGCGTGACATCTCGATCTGCGCCCTGCCTCCTGAAATCAGCCTGACCCGATTCTTAGTCCGGGGCCAATCGCCCGAGCTGTTCGGGGCGGTGCGCGGCAGCCGGTGGCCGGAAGTTGCGGTCAGACGTTTCCTCCTCTACGACGTGCTGCTGCATGAGATCGGCCACCTGCGAATCGTGCGCGAAGGGGCGCGTACCGGAAGACTCTGGCACGCGCGCGAGAAGTTGGCCCAGAAGTTCGGGGACGAATGGAGGCGGCGTCTATGGGTTGACCGATTCGACCACCCCGACCCGGCTCACAACCCTCCATCTGCGCGGGAAGTGAACCTGAGCAGATTGCTCAAGCTGTCCAGAGCGGGGCAAGCATACTGGGTCGAGCCCGACCTCAAGCCGCTCCACTAAAAGTATAATTGGCGTCTAACAAATTGTGACATGGCTAATGAGCACGTTCAGCCCGATGCTTCAGGAAGACGTGCTCATCCTTTAATGGAGTATATGGCCGATGCCAAAACCACCTGACTATCGGGAGATATATCAACTCGCCGAGCACTACTCGGAGGCATCCCGTCTTTTAGAGGAACAGGCGAAGGGCAAAGAGTGGGGATGCTCCGCGCCAAAGTTGTTCGTTGATTCCTTCGCGGTTGAACTTTACTTGAAATGCCTTTACGTACTGGACAGGAACAAAGCCCACCCTTACGGGCATGATTGGGAAAAGCTGTTTAATAAGCTATTGCCCCAAACGAAGACTGCTATCTGTGACGCATTCGAGCGAATCGTGCGCTCCGATCCCGTGCTATCGCACCTCGACGTAATTAACCCGGAAGCTCTCAAATTAACGGACTTCAACCGTTCTCTGAAAGCAGCAAAAGACACGTTTGAGAAGAGACGTTACCTTTACGATCTGCAACCGGAGGTACTAAAAAGCGAATGGTTCTATGCGCACCTTCTTCGAGAAGCAATCCGCAAAGTCACTCGCATGGATGTCCGACTCGCGGGACTGAGTAAGCCTTGAAGGTGTCCTTGGTCTCAGTGCGCGCGAAGTATAGACAGCGGCTTTCTCGTCAGCACGTCCAGACTCGACAACGCGCCGACGGCGGCGACGAGGACGATGGTGGCGGCGAGCCCGGTGAGAGTAGGTGTCCACCTTCACCTTTAGAGCAGCTTCTTGAACGCCTCGATACTCAGGCCGGCGTCGCGGGCGATGCCGCCCATCGTAAAGGCGTTGACCGGATTATGACGCGGGATAGTGAGGATGCGGACGCCGTCAGACATCACGATGTGCTTACCCTGGCGGACGATGCGAAATCCTGCTTTCTCCAATGCCCGCACCGCATCAAGATGATTGACGCCGGGTATCTTCGGCACGATTAGACTATCACCTCGACTTCGCGCACGTCGGCATCTTTCACGAGGTCGTCAACCGCGGCGAGGTACTCAGAGATTGCATCCCGGATGTTTGCCAGCGCCTCTTCTTCAGTCTCGCCTTGAGACCAGCAACCGGGCAGGCCGGGGCACGACACGCTGTACCCCTCCTCCGACTTCTGTAAGCGCACCTTATAATTCATCACTCAGACCTCCGGCCCCGATTATACCCGCGAAATCATTGACCGAGCCATATAATCTACGGTTTCAACATTATTCCTCTGCGGCTATTTCTCTCCCTCACTGCGTGCAGAGTATGAACAGCGGCTTTCTCGTCAACACGTCCCGGCTCGAAAGGGCATCGAGGGCGCCGACAGCGGCGACAGAATTGTTTGTGAGACTGCGAGAGTTGACTGTTGGGGTGCGAAAATTGTTGAGCCGCGAGGCGTGGCAGTTGATTGGTTGGACGTGTCAGACGACTGAGCGACCATTACAGCCCATTGGTCGTTTATGCGATGTCGCCGGGAGGACAGTTTAGTTTATAGGTCGGGGTGTTCTGTTGGCTTGTCGGACTATACGGATGACTGGGCGGAAGTTTCAGATGACTTGTCAGGTGTTTCAACCGGCCGGGCAAGCGCTACAGCTTTTTGCGCGGGCGCGAAAGTTTATTGAGGGTGAATGAATGTTTATCGCGCGGCAGCAGAAGTTGACCTGGCGGGCGTGACAAGTAGCTGAGCCGTGTGCGCAACGAATAGCGCACACGGCTCAGTTGACTGTTGGGGTCTGAAATCCTCCTTATTGCGCGCGGAGGATGGAGAGCGGCTTTCTTGTGAGCACGTCGAGGCTCGAAAGGGCGCCGACGGCGGCGACGAGGAGGATGGTGGCGGCGAGGCCGGTGAGGTTGAGCAGGGGCGCGAAAGTCCAGTCGATATCGAAGACGTAGCGGGAGACGGCGTAGGAGAGGCCGTTGGCGGCGGCCGCGCCGACGAGGCCGGCGACGAGTCCGAGCAGGCCGTACTCGGCCAGCATGATCGTCAGCAGCACGCGCCGCTCCGCCCCGAGCGTCTTCAAGACGGCCGCCTCGTAGACGCGCTGGAACTTCGTCATCGCGATGGAGCCGACGAGGATGAGCGCGCCGCTCAAGAAGACGAACCCGCCGATGAAGCTCACCGCCAGCGTGATGTTCGAAAGTATCCGGCTCACCCCGCGCACGATCTCCGCCACGTCGATGACACTGATATTCGGAAACCTGTCCACGATGGCGCGCTGAAAGCGCGAGCGCTCCGGCTCCGTCGTCGGCCCGTCGATGGCACCGACGAACGTCGCGGGAGCCTTGTCCAGAGCGCCCGGCCTGAACAGAACCAGGAAGCCCGTCCGCGAGTTGCGCCAGTCCACGCGCCTCACGCTCGTCACGCGCGCCTCGAGCTTCCGCCCCTGTATGTCGAAGGTGATCGTGCCTCCCAAATCGATGCCGCCCGCGCCGCGCAGGCCCTCTTCAATCGACACCTCCGGCTGTTCCGAAGGAGTCTCGTCCCAGAACTTCCCCGCCACCAGAGTCTCGTTGTATTCGAGCCGCGGCCTGTAGGTCACGACGTACTCGCGGCCCAGACGCCCGCGCTCGCCGCGCACGCCCGCCGCGTCTAAATCAATCTCCTTCCCGTTCACGGCCGCGATGCGCGCGCGCAGCGTCGGTATCAACTCGGCCTTCGCGCCCGTCGTCTTCTCCACGATCTCGCGCACGCCCTCGACCTGGTCGCGCTGCACGTCGATCAGATACATGTTCGGCAGGTTGCCGCGCCGCGCCACGTCGAACTCGTCGAGCAGCCCCGCCTGCAAGGACTGCACAGACAAAACGAGGAACGCGCCGAGGCCCACGGCCAAAACGATGACGCGCGTCTGGTTGCCGGGCCGGTGCATGCTGTTGATGGCCTGCCGCACCGCGAACGTGCCCAAGCCCCGCGCACGCCGCACGAGGAGGATGAGCAGCCACGCCGCCGCGTAGAGCACGAGCGCCGTTACGCCCAACCCCCCGAGGAAGAAGACGCCCACGCGCATCGAACCCGCCTGCCAGGAGGTCAGAAGCAGCAGACCCGCGAGCACGAGACCCGCGACGAGCGCGCGCCAGAGGTCGAGCCTTCGGCCGGGCGCGTCCGGTTCGGCTTCGCGCAGGAGCATGTTCGGCCTGATGTGGCGTATGCGCAGCAGCGGCAGCGCCGAGAAGAGCAGAGAGATGAGCAGCCCGAGTCCTAAACCCTGCGCCACCGCGCCGGGTTGCAGTTCGTAAGAGAGGTTCGGCGGCAGGCTCTCGGCGAAGCGCGCGCGTACGAACAGCAGCGCCGCCTTCGCCAAAGCCACTCCCAACAGACTCCCCAGAGCGCCGAGCGCGAGCACCTGCGCGAGATACGCGGCCGTCAGACGCCTGCCCGTCGCGCCGACGCACTTGAGCACGGCGATTGATTTCTTCTTCTGCTCGACGAAGACGCGCGTGACCGAAGAGACGCCGATGCCCCCGAGCACGAGGACGACGAGCCCCGTCAGCGAAAGGTAGTTCTCGGCGCGCGAGAACTGCTCACCCAGGCTCTCCTCCGAATCCCTGTACGAGCGGACGTTGACGACGTTGTTGCCCAGCTCCGTCCGCAGCGCGCCTGCGAGTTCGGCCTGACGGCCTTCGGGCGTCTTGAAGAGAATCTTGCGCCGCGCGCGGCTGCCGAAGCCCGTGAGTCCGGCCGCTTCGAGGTCTGTGCGAGAGACGAAGACGCGCGGGCCGAGACGGAAGCCGCCCGAGCTGCCCGGCTCCTGCTTCGAGACGCCGCGTATCTCGAACTCTCGCTCGCCGATGCGCACGCGGTCGCCGACCTTCAGGTTAAGACGTTCGAGCAGCAGGGGCGCGACGACCGCCCCGCCGTTCTCGACCAAAGAGAAGTCGAACGGGCGGCCGTCCTCAAGCTTGAACTCGCCGTAGAGTGGAAAGCCGCGCTCGACGCCCTTCAGCTCGACCATCAGGGTGCCGCCGTTCCCCTCGTCCGAAGGGCGCAGCATCGTCGCCGCCTCGATGGTCTCAGTCCGCGCGTTGACGAGCGGCTCGCGCGCGACCTTTGCAATCTTCGCCAGCGCGTCCTGCGACCACTCGCGCGTCGTCTCGGCCTGCACGTCGGCCGTCATCAACGCGCGCGCCTCGCCCGCCACCGCGCGGTTGAGGCTCTGAATCATCGAACGCAGAGCGACGATGCTGCCCACGCCGATGCCTATGCACAGGAAGAAGAAGAGCAGCCGCCGCCAGGAGGCGCGCAGCTCGCGCCAGGCGAGATTGAAGATGAAGCTCACGACCGCGCCGCCTCCTCCAGCTCTTCTCTCTCTTCCCCGCGGCTCTCGTCCGAAGTCTCGTCGGCGACGACGCGGCCGTCGCGCAAGCTTATGCGGCGGTCTGCGCGCGAGGCCAGCTCCGCGTCGTGCGTGACGAGGACGAGCGTCGTGCCGTGCCGCCGGTTCAGCTCGACCATCAGGTCGAAGACGTGCCGGCCGTTGCGCGAGTCGAGGTTCCCAGTCGGCTCGTCGGCCAGCAAGATGGACGGCTCGTTGGCGAAGGCGCGCGCGACGGCCACGCGCTGCTGCTCGCCGCCCGAGAGCTGCGAGGGGTAGTGGTGCGCGCGCTCGGTCAGCTCCACGTCCGCGAGCAGGCGGCGTGCGCGTTCGCGCGCGTCGCGGCGTCCCGCAATCTCGAGCGGCGCGAGCACGTTCTCAAGGGCCGTCATCGAAGGGATGAGGTGGAACGACTGGAAGACGAACCCGAGCTTGCGTCCGCGCAGACGCGCGAGCGCGTCCTCGCCCATGCGCGTCACGTCCTCGCCGTCAATCGAGATTCGGCCGGAGGTCGGCGCGTCGAGGCCCGCGACCAGACCGAGCAGCGTCGACTTGCCGCTGCCCGAAGGGCCGACGACGGCGACGAACTGTCCGTCAGGTATTTTCAGGTCGAGCTCGCGCAGGATGGTCAGGCGCTCCGCGCCGGACTGAACGGTCTTCGAGACTTGGTATAATTCGATCATGAAAAGATTGTCGCCCGCATTCGATAAATTTCCGACCGCGTCACTTTTGATTCTCGCCGCCGCGCTGCTCGCTGCCTGCGGCGGCGGCACTCCGCGCGAAGCCTCTCCGACGACGAAGACCGCGGCGACGCCCGCGCCCGCGACGACGCCTGCGGAGAATGTACCTAAAATCGTCGCCTTCGGCGACAGCCTGACCGCGGGCTACGGACTTTCGCCGCAGGAGAGCTACCCCGCGCTCCTGCAGAAGATGCTCGACGCCGACGGGTTCAAGTACGAGGTGGTCAACGCGGGAGTTTCGGGCGACACCTCCGCGGGCGGCGTCCGGCGCATCGACTGGTCGCTCGACGCGGGCGGCGTCCGCTTCGTCATCCTCGAACTCGGCGCCAACGACTTCCTCCGCGGCCAGCCCGTCGGCGAGACGAAGAAGAACCTCTCCGACATCATCGTACGCTCCAAGTCGCGCGGCGCGCAGGTGCTGCTCGCGGGGATGCTGACGACCACCGAGACCGGCCGAGACTACGAAGTCCAGATCAGCGACGCCTTCAAGTCGCTCGCCAAGAAGCACGACGTCGTCCTCATCCCCTTCTTCCTCGAAGGCGTCGCCGGCATCGACAGACTCAACCAGCAAGACCGCGTCCATCCCAACGCCGAAGGCACCAGGATCGTCGCCGCCACGGTCTACAGATATCTGAAGCCGATGCTTGAGAAAGAGCAGAAGAAATAGAGGGGTGTTGGGTGTTAGGTGCTGGGTGCTGGGTTAAAGACAAGCTGCCTTAACCCAGCACCCAGCACCTAGCACCCAGCACCCTATTCTCCATGAAGGTTGACGTACTCATCATCGGCGGCGGGGCGGCGGGGTTGATGTGCGCGTTCGTGGCGGGCCGGCGCGGGCGTCGCGTCGTGGTGCTTGAGCATAACGAGAGGGTCGGGCGGAAGATAGAGATTTCGGGCGGCGGGCGCTGCAACTTCACGAACGTGAACACGACGGCCGCGAACTTCATCTCGCGCAACCCGCACTTCGCGAAGTCCGCGCTGGCGCGCTACACGCCCCCGGACTTCGTCGCGCTCGTCGAGCGCCACCGCATCCGCTATCACGAGAAGAAGCTCGGGCAGCTCTTCTGCGACGAGAGCGCGCGGCAGATCATCGACATGCTGCTCGCGGAGTGCGACGCGGCCGGCGTCCGCGTCTTCACGGGCTGCCGCGTCGAGGGCGTGAGCGAGGGCGAAAGCTTTCGGGTCAGGACGAGCCGGGGCGAGTTCGAGTCGGAGTCCCTGGTCGTCGCCACGGGCGGGCTTTCGATTCCGAAGCTGGGCGCGTCGGACTTCGGCTACGGGCTGGCGCGGCAGTTCGGGCTGAAGGTCTTACAGCCAGAGCCCGCGCTCGTGCCGCTCACGCTCGCGCCCGGCGACCTCAAGCAGTTCCAACCCTTGAGTGGCATCTCCGTCCCCGCGGTCGTGCGCTGCGACGGCGCAGAGTTCGCCGAGAACGTCCTCGTCACGCACCGCGGCCTGAGCGGCCCGGCCGTCCTGCAAATCTCCTCCTACTGGTCGCGCGGCCGGGCGCTCTCCGTAGACCTCCTGCCGGGCGAGGACGCGCGCGCACTCCTGGAACGCAAGCGCGCGGCCGGGGCCGAGCTGCACACGGCGCTCTCCGGGCATCTGCCGCGGCGCTTCGCGCAGGTCTGGGCCGAGACGTTCGCGCCTCCGAGACCTTTGCGCGCGTACACGGACGCGGAGCTTGAGAAGGTCTCGGAGAGGCTCCACGACTGGCGCGTACTCCCGGCCGGCACCGAAGGGTTTCAGAAGGCGGAGGTCACGCGCGGGGGCGTCTCGACCGACGAACTTTCGTCCAAGACTTTGGAATCGCGCCGCGTCCCCGGCCTCTACTTCGTCGGCGAGGTCGTCGACGTGACCGGCCACCTCGGCGGCTACAACTTCCAATGGGCCTGGGCCTCCGGCTACGCCGCCGGGGAAAATGCGTGAAAGGGTGTTGGGTGTTGGGTGCTGGGTGCTGGGGAAGAACCGGGTTTTACCCAGCACCCAGCACCCAACACCCAACACCCTTTTTTTTTGTGTCACAAAACTCCAGACCGCGGTGTTTACACGAACGAGAGCCGGTTGGATTCTAGTTTTCACCACAGGAGAGGAGTGAGAGTGATGGGACGCAAGGCTGTTTTGAACCTGGTGTGCGCGTTTGCGCTGTGCGCGCTGGCGTGCGTGAGCGCGGCGGCGCAGGACTTTCAGAAGAGTTACAACCTCGGCGACGGCGGGACGGTCGAGATCGCCAACGTATCGGGGGACGTGAACCTGGTCGGCTACGAAGGGAGCGCCGTCGTCGTCAGCGCCTACAAAGAGGGGCGCGACCGCGACATGGTCGAGGTCGTGGACGAGAGCACGCAGGGTCACGTCTCGCTGCGCGCCGAGTACCCGCACGACTGCCGCAACTGCAACGCGAGCCTCCGCTTCGAGGTGCGCGTGCCGCGCTCGTCGGGCATCAGCTTCGACAAGATTTCGACGGCCAGCGGCAACGTGAAGGCCGAGGGCTTCAGCGCGCGGCTCCACCTCTCGACGGCGAGCGGCGACGTGACGGTGCGCGGCGTGGGCGGCGAGATCAGGGCCAACTCGGCGAGCGGGACGGTGCGCGTCGAGGAGGCGACGGGGACGGTAAACGCCAACACGGCGAGCGGCAACGTGGAGGTCGAGCTCACGAGGGTCGAGGGCGCGGGCAACATGCGCTTCTCCTCGGCCAGCGGCGACGTACGCGTCCGGATGCCTTCGGGCCTCGACGCGCACGTCTCGCTCTCCACCGCCTCGGGCGACATCGAGACGAACTTCCCGCTCGAGGTCAAGCACGACCGCTACGGCTCCGGCACGCGCGCCGAAGGCCAACTCGGCAGCGGCGCCCGCGAGCTGAAAATCTCCACCGCCTCTGGGAACGTGAGCTTCAAGAGCATTTGAGAGTAGGCAGTAGGCAGACGGCAGTAGGCAGTTCTGACGGATAGCGGAAGACTAATTAACCACAGAGACACAGAGGCACGGCTTTGAAGACATAAGTCATCAAGCCGTGCCTCTGTGTCTCTGTGGTTAAATTTCTGTCGGCCATACGCACCTGCAAACAACAGGAAGCTTCTTGTCTTAACTGCCTACTGCCGTCTGCCTACTGCCTACTCTCTTTTCGCCCTCGGGTGGTGCTTTTCGTAGACGCTGCGGATGCGCTCGCTGGTGACGTGCGTGTAGATTTGGGTGGTGGCGAGGTCGCTGTGGCCTAGCATGGCCTGAACGCTACGCGTGTCGGCGCCGTGTTCGAGGAGGTGCGTGGCGAAGCTGTGGCGCAGGACGTGGGGCGTGACGCCTTCGACCCCGGCCTTCTCGGCCGCGCGCTTGAGGATCGCCCAGATGAGACGCCGGTCGATGGGGCGGCCGAGGTAGCCGACGAAGAGGCGCGGCGACTCGTGCCCCGCGAGCAGCGCGCGCCGCGCCGCCTGGTAGCGCAGCAGCCACGAGACGGCCGAGCGCCCGATGGGCACGCGCCTCTGCTTGCTCCCCTTGCCCGTGCAGTAGAGGACGCCGACGTCCACGTCCACGTTCGCTAAGGGCAGCGTCGCCACCTCCGTCACGCGCAGGCCCGTCGCGTACATCAGCTCGAACAGCGCCCGGTCGCGCACGCCCTCGGGCGTCGTCGTGTCGGGCGCTTCCAGAAGCTTCTCCATCTCCGCCTGCGTCAGGAACCTCGGGAGCTTCTGCCCGCCCTGCGGCCTTGAGATGTCGGCGCTCGGGTCGGCCTTGATGTGCCCGTCGAGCAGGAGGAAGCGGTAGAAGCCGCGCACGGCGCTCAGGGCGCGCGCGACCGAGGGCGGCGCGAGCCCCTCGCGCGAAAGCGACATCACGAACTGCGTCAGCTCCGCCTTCCCCAAAAGGTGCGGCTCCAGCCCCGCGGCCTCGGCCGCCGCGCGCAGGCGCGCCATGTCGCGCCGGTAGCTCTCCAGAGAGTTCTTCGAGAGCCCCTTCTCGACCTGTAAGAAACTCAGGTATTCACGAATCAGGTCACGTGCCATAAGAACCCCTCTGCCGGGAGCGCGGACTTCTTAGCTGGGAGCGCGGGCATCCCTGCCCGCAAGCGCGCTTCAGCGCGCTGACCCTCGTGCTCTTAATCTCAACGTTGAGGCGTCATGCCTCTCAGCTTTCGCGCTGCGCGCTCATGGCGGGCAGGGATGCCCGCGCTCCCAGCTTCAGCTTGTCGGCCTATCGGTCGGCGGGAGGGTGGCGCTGAAGTCTTCGAGCAGGCGCTCGGCGTACGCGCGGAGCAGGTGCTCGACGCGCGCGGGGTCGTGCGAGGCGACGAGGAGGCCGACGTGGTGGCGCTTGTGGAGGCGGAAGACGATCTCGGGGTCGTCGTAGTGCGAGGTGTCGGGCCACTCCTGGCGCGCGAGCGAGATGACGATGCCGGCGTAGTCGTCGCGCGCGGGCGGCAGCTCGTAGTGGCCGTGCTCGCCCGCGACCTCGATGCGCGCCCACTCGCGCCAGAGGTTGACGCCGCGCGCGGCCTCGACCGTCTCGGCGATGTTGGCGCCGCCGACGCGCGCCGCCGTTTCGAGGAAGTAGAAGCGGCCGTCGCCCCCCTGTATGAACTCGGTGTGCGTCACGCCGCGCACCAGCCCGAGCGTGCGGATGAGTTCGTGGTTGAGTAGTTCGAGCGCCTGCGCCTCGGCCGACTGGCGCGGGACGGTGCGCGTCATGAAGACGCCGCCGCCGTGCGCGACCGTCATCGGCGGCTGGCCGTACTTGCTGACCGCCGTAAACACGGTCTCGCCCTGCCAGACGACCGAGTCGACGTGGAAGATGTCGCCGGGGATGAACTGCTCGATGAGGTAGAAGGACTGCCGGTCGCCTAACTCTTCGAGGTGCGGCCAGAGCTCTTCCGCAGATTTCACCTTCCTGATGCCGACGGCCGAGGCCTCGGAGCGCGGCTTCAAGACCCAGGGCGGCGCGACGCGCTCGGTGAACTCGCGGACGCGCTCGTGGTTGAGGGCGTGGACGAACTCTGGGACGAGGACGCCGTGGTCGCGCGCCTTGACGCGCATGGCGAGCTTGTCGCGGAAGTAGCGGGCGGTGGTGTCGCCCATGCCGGGGATGCGCAGGTGCTCACGGAGGCTGGCGGCCGTCTCCACGTCGAAGTCGTCGAGGGGGACGACGCGGTCGATCTCGCGCGTGCGTGCGATGAAGCTGACGCCCTTCGTCACGTCTTCGAGCTTGTAGCCTTCGGGCAGGTAGAAGAATTCGTCCACGGACTCGCGCGGCCAGTCGGCGTCTCTGAGCTTCTCCATCGTGACGACGAGGACGCGGCAGCCCTGCCGCTTGCACTCGCGCATGAACTCCTGCCCCTTCTCGAAGGTGGCGATGCAGAGGACGGTGAGCGGTCGCTTCTCGGACAAAGGCGGACTCCCCCGGAAATTTTTCAGAAGACCGTAGAACTCAAGAGGCCGGAACGCACGACGGATGATAGCGCATCCCGGCCCGAGTGCAACAAGCGCGCCGCCGCGGGTGGCGGATTCGCGGGCGCCGCGCGAAATGTCTTGACTGGCGGGAGAGTTCGTTATACCTTCCCCACGCTTCAGAGCATTCACCGTCACCGGCACGGGTCAAACCTGACTCTGGCCCCTGCCCGGTTTCCCGTTCCGACGACGTTCCGCCCCATTCTCACGAAACCGGCCGAGGTAGACGTGTCTCGTAGTCTCTGTCAACAGCCTCGCCGGGGCGGCCCAAAGGGAGGACTGGCCCCGCTGGACACAACCACCTGAACTTCACGAAAGAAAGGAACGACCCATGATCATCAACAACCTTGGTGTGCTACAACTCAATAAGATCGATCCCAGCGCCGGCGGAAGCGGCTGCAACACGGAACGTGTAGCCCACAGCATGGCCTTCGTCGTCACCAGCAACGACGGGATGGAGACCTCCGGCAAGCTGGAGAACGCGCAGTACGCGCAGTTCTCTCCGCAGGGGCAGCCACCCTACACCGTCAAGGTGGGCTACCAGAACTGGTCGTACCAGACCACCGTGCAGGGGCTCACTTCCGGCGAGTACGCCATCAGCTTCACGACGATCTTCCCGTCGGGGACGGGCTACTTCGGCAACGGCGCGCAGTCCTTCGTCAACAAGCTGGCCGGCAGGGGCGCGGTGACCGGCGCGGCCGACGAGTAGGCCCCTCCGCCAGCGCGAAACAGACTTGCCCTCTTAGCACAACCTCACCACCCTAAACACCAACGCGGGCGGGGGCGGCCGCCCCCCGCCCTCCGAGGCACGAGAATTCGATGGACGACATCACGTCCGCGCTCGAAGCCGCCGCCGGCCACTTCGGCGCGGGCCGCTTCGCGGAGGCGGAGGCGGCCTGCCGCGCAACCCTTCTGCTTGAGCCGGGGAACGCTTCGGCCCTGCACCTGTTCGCGCACGTCGCACTCCGCACGGGCCGCCCGCGCGAGGCGGCCGGCGCACTCTCCGAAGCGGCCGCGCAGTACCCGGACTCGCCCGAACTGCAACTGAACCTCGGCGTGGCGCTGAAGGCCGCGGGCGACCTAGAAAGCGCGGCGACGGCCTACGCGCGGGCCGTCGCGCTGCGGCCCGAATGGCCCGAGGCGCACTACAACCTCGCCGCGGCGCTGCACGCGCAAGGCCACACGGGCGAGGCGGTCGCCTCTTACGCGAAGGCCCTGGCGCTCAGGCCCGCTTGGCCCGAGGCACTCAACGGCCTCGGCGTGGCGCTGCTCGACGCGGGCGAGACGGAGAAGGCGGCGGAAGCCTTCGAAGAGGCGACCGCCTTAAGGCCGGGCTGGTTCCTGCCCCTTTACAACCTCGGTAAAGTCGCCTACGTACAGGGCCGGATGCGCGCGGCGGCCGACCTCTTCCGTGAAGCCGCCGCCGCGGAGCCGGGCTTCTACCAGCCACACCTCGACCTCGCGGTGACGCTGCTCAGGCTGGGCGAGTTCGAGGAGGGCTGGCGCGAGTATGAATGGAGGTGGGGCGGGCGTGCGCCTGAGGCGGCGGGCCTAAGCGCGCCTTTGTGGGACGGCTCGCCACTCGCGGGGCGCACGCTGCTGCTCTGGGCCGAGCAGGGGCTTGGCGACACGATACAGTTCTCGCGCTACGTGCCGCTGATACGCAAGGACGGGGGGCGCATCCTCCTCCGCACGCAGCGTCAGCTCGCGCGGCTGCTTGAGAACCTGCCGGGCGTTGACGCGGTCGTCGGTGAGGACGAAGAGGCGCCCGCCGACTTTCAACTGCCTCTGCTGAGCCTCGCGCGCGTCTTCGGCACGACGGCCGAAACGATTCCCGACACAGTCCCCTATCTCTCCGCCCCAACACGCGACCAGGAGGCGGCAGCGGAGTTGCTCGCGGGCGCGGGGGCCGGCCTGCGCGTCGGCATCGTCTGGGCGAGCGGCACGGGCTACCTCGGACACGAGGCGCGCGACTGCCGCCCGGCGGACTTCGCAAGCCTCGCGCGCGTCCCCGGCGTTCGCCTGTTCGGCCTGCAATTCGGGGCGGCGCGCGGCGAGTTGAGCGAGGGCCTCGGCCCCGAAGCCGTAGACCTTTCGGGCGCCGTCGGCGACTTCGCCACGACGGCCGCCTTCGTCGAGCGGATGGACTTAATCATTACGGTGGACACGGCGATGGCGCACCTGGCGGGCGCGCTCGGCCGGCCGGTCTGGGTGCTGCTCAACGGACGCGCGGACTGGCGCTGGATGGAGTCGCGTGAGGACTCGCCCTGGTATCCGACGATGCGGCTCTTTCGCCAGTCGTCGCCGGGCGGCTGGGCGGGCGTGTTCGGGCGCGTCGAGTCGGCGCTCGACGCGCTGGCGCGTCAGGCGCGGCCCGTTTCGAGTTCGAGCAGTTCGGCGACCTCACGCTGAAGCGCGGGCCAGCCCGGCTCCTCACGCCGCGCGGCGACCGCGCGCGCGCGGCGGCGGAAGTGGTCGTCGATGTAGCCGGCCGGCTTCAACTCGGCCTCCGGGTAGAGCCTCCGCAGCGCCGCACGGAGCGGCTCCTCGCTCTCGACCAACTCTTCAAAATTCAAGACCTCCGCGCTCAGCGCGTCGAGCGCCCGCTCGGCCCTGATGAGTCCGCGGATGAGCCCCCTCGTCGTCGGCCCTTCGCCCGGCGCGGCGTGGTGCGGGTAGAGCCAGCCGTGTGCCGTCATGGCCCGCGCCACCTCCGCCAGGGGGCGGCGTATGCGCAGCACGGGCAGACGCCTACGCGCGAGCCAGCCGGAGACGACGAAGGGCTGCACCACGTCTTTGTAGACGCGGCCGCGCGGCCGCACCACGTCGTCGAGCAGTTCCGAGAGCTGCCGGAAGGCGAAACTCTGCTCCGGCGTGGTGAACTTGCGCGCCTCGAAGCCCTCCACGTCGGGGAAGTATGCGAGCCGTTCACCGTTGAGTATCTCGCCGGCCGTCGTCCACACGGGCGAGCGCAGGCCGAGCGCGGCCGCGCAGAAGTCGTGCACGACCGTCGAGAGCGACCGCGGCAGTGAGACGATGAAGAGGGAGCGCGGGCTGTTCACGGCCGGACTCTTTCGCGCGAACAGGGAGGCACGGCTTGAAGCTGTGTTGCCTGCAAGCCGTGCCTCCCTGTTCGCGCGGTTAACGCCTCCTGTTACCTGCTCTCCTTATCCATTTCCCACCTGGGCGTGACGCCGAGGTTGTACATGAGGAAGGAGTAGATGTCGGAGTTCTGCTCGATGGCCTTGGTCGTACTGCTCGCGCCGTGGCCGGAGCGGGTGTCGATGCGGATGAGGACGGGGTTGTCGCCGGCCTGCGCCGCCTGGAGGGCCGCCGCGTACTTAAAGGAGTGCGCGGGGACGACGCGGTCGTCGTGGTCGGCCGTCGTGATGAGAGTCGCGGGGTACTTCGTCCCCGGCTTCACGTTGTGAATCGGCGAGTAGGCGTAGAGGGCCTTGAACTCGGCCTCGTTGTCCGAGGAGCCGTAGTCGGCGATCCAGTTCCAGCCGATGGTGAACTTGTGGAAGCGGAGCATGTCCATCACGCCCGCCTGCTGGATGACGACCTTGAAGAGGTCGGGCCGCTGGTTCGCCACCGCGCCGACGAGCAGGCCGCCGTTCGAGACGCCGTGGATGGCGAGCCGGTCGGGCGACGTGTACTTGTTCTGGACGAGCCACTCGGCCGCGCCGACGAAGTCGTCGAAGACGTTCTGCTTCTTCAGCTTCATCCCGGCCTCGTGCCACTTCTCGCCGTACTCGCCGCCGCCGCGCATGTTCGCCGAGGCGTAGACGAAGCCCTGCTCCAAAAGAATCAGACGGCCCGGGCTGAAGCCGGGCGTCGTGCTCACGTTGAAGCCGCCGTAGCCGTAGAGCAGCGTCGGGTTGCGGCCGTCGAGCTTGAGGCCCTTTTTGTGGACGACGAACATCGGGACGCGCGTGCCGTCCTTGCTGTTGAAGAAGACCTGCTTGACCTCGTAGTCGGAGGGGCGGAAGCCCGGAATCTCGGGCGAGCGGAAGAGCGTGGACTTGCGCGTCGCGATGTCGTAGCGGTAGATCGAGGGCGCGAAGGTGAACGAGCTGAAGGTGTAGAAGACGAAGCGGTCGTCCTTGTTCCCGCCCAGGCCCCCCGCGATGCCGAGCGCCGGGAGCTGCACCTCGTTCTCGAGCTTGCCGTCGAGCGAGTAGACGTAGGCGCGCGTCGTCACGTCCTTGAGGTAGGTGGCGAAGAGCTTGCCGCCGCCGGTGCTGGCGCCCTGCAGAGGCTCCTGCCTTTCGGGCAGCACGTCCTTCCAGTCCTTCTCCGAAGGGTTCTTCGGGTCGAAGAGGAAGACGCGGCCGTTGGGCGCGTTGTGGTTCGTCTCGACGAGGAGCTTGTCGCCGACGTCGTCGACCACGCCGAAGTCGTCGTCGCCGATCTCTGCGACGAGGGGCTGCCAGGTCTTGTCGCCCGACTTGAGGTCGCGGTAGAAGAGCGCGTTGCCCTTCTTGCCGGTGCCGCGGTCTTGCAGGGTCAGCAGGGCGAAGCGCTCGTCGTCGGTCGTCTCGACGTTGTTGAAGCGCTGCGGGTGCGCCGGGTCCTGGTAGACCAGCTCGTCCGCGGACTGCGGCGTGCCGACCTTGTGGAAGTAGACCTTGTGGTTCTCGTTCTTCGAGGTCAGCTCCCTGCCCTTCTCCGGCGCGTCGTAGCGGCTGTAGTAGAAGCCGTCGCCGGCCCACGCCAGCCCCGAGACCTTGACCCAGTTCAGCTCGTCCGAGAGCTGCTTCCGGGTCGCCACTTCCAGCACGTAGCAGTCGCGCCAGTCCGAGCCGCCCGAGGCCTTGCAGTAGGCGGCGTACTTCGCGTCCTTGGAGATGGAGAGGCCCTGCAACTGCGTCGTCCCCTCGGCCGAGAACTTGTTCGGGTCGAGCAGGACTTCCGGCGCGCCGTCGATCCCCTTCTGCACGTAGACGACCGACTGGTTCTGGAGGCCGTCGTTCTTCGTGAAGAAGTAGTATTCGCCGCGGCGGTAGGGCGCGGTGTAGCGCGCGTAGTTGTAGACCTTCGTCAGGCGCTCCTTGATCTGCGCGCGGTAGGGAATCTTGTCGAGGTAGGAGAAGGTGAGCCTGTTCTGCTCCTCGACCCAGCGCGCGACTTCGGGCTTCGAGGCGTCGTCTTCGAGCCAGCGGTAAGGGTCTGCGACCCGCACGCCGAAGTACGTGTCTGACTGCTCGGCCTTCCTGGAGACGGGATACTCGAGCTTCTGCGCGCCGGCCGCCGGGCACAGCACACACGCCAGCAGCGCGAAGGCCGCGAGCCTTTTAATGCGGTTGGTAATTCTGTTCATTGCTCTTTTCCGTTGTGAAAATTGTTAGCGATGCTTGAGATTAGAGCTAAGGGCAAATTCACCACAGAGACACAGAGGCACAGCTTGAAGAGGTATTGGCCCCAAGCTGTGCCTCTGTGTCTCTGTGGTGAACTATCTTTCCCGACATGTCTCAAGAAACGTCGAAATCTTAAGCCCCGGCGACGAACGCCGAAGGGCAGAGTTTGGCTAAGACGCACTCGCCGCAGGCGGGGTTGCGCGCCTTGCAGACCTTGCGGCCGTGCGCGATGAGCAGGTGCGAGAAGTCGATCCACTCGGACTCGGGGAGGAGGCCGACGAGGTCGCGCTCGATCTTCTCGGGCGTCTTCTCCCGCGACAGCCCGAGCCGCGCCGAGAGTCGCGCGACGTGCGTGTCCACGACGACGCCCGAGGCGATCTGGTAGGCGTTGCCCAGCACGACGTTCGCCGTCTTGCGCGCGACGCCGGGCAGCTCCAGCAGCTCATCCATCGAGCGCGGCACGTCCCCTTTGTGGCGCTCGCCGATCTGCCGGCACGCGCCCTGGATCGACTTCGCCTTGTTGCGGAAGAAGCCGGTGGACTTGATGTCGGCTTCCAGCTCCGCGGCCGGCGCCGAGGCGTAGTCCTCCCACGTCCGGTACTTGCGGAAGAGGCTCGAGGTGACGACGTTGACGCGCTCGTCCGTGCACTGCGCCGAAAGGATCGTCGCCACCAGCAGCTCCAGGGCGTTGCCGTAATCCAGGCTGCAGCGCGCCTCCGGGTACTCCTTCCGGAGCAGCTTCACGAGCTGCCCGGCGCGCCTCTTCTCTGCGGGGGTCGCTTCCAAGTCGGAGGCTCCTTCCTCATCTCCGCCGCGCGCGGCCGCGGCGGCGGGGGGCGGTCGTCTGCGCCGCACGCTTCGGCCCCATCTCGTTCCTGACCAGGTCGTGGACGACCTTCTGCGGGACGGAGAAGCTGAGCAGGAGGGTGTTGCCCTCGGTGCGGTTGACGAACGTCTTGATGGCGTCGAGCGCCGCGCGCGCCTGTGCGTAGCTCTTGTCGCTCGGCTTCAGCTTGGCCGCCTCCGAGCTGAGGCCCGTCTGCGCCGCGAGCAGCCCCATGCGGACGAGGCCGCTGAAGGCCGAGGCGTGCTCGGGCGAGTCCGTCAGCAAAGAGGCGCTCATCGTGTAGTTCAGCGCGTCCAGGCCCTGCGCCAGACTCACCTGCTTGACCCAGTCGATCATCTCGTCGAACTCCTTGTTCGAGGGGGCGCCGAACTTGTGCAGGTAGTCGATGAGCGCGGGCGGCGGCTCCACCGTCAGGCTCCAGAGCGCCTGCGGGTCGCGCGCGGCGAGGTCGACCATCGAAGACTTCAGCGCGCCGCGCCCTTCGGCCGCGTCCACCAGCGCGCGGACGTAGGCGGGCACGCCCGCGACGAGCGTGTTGGCGTCGAGCGCCATCACGGCCACCTCGGGGTAAGGCATCGGACTCGACTTGGGCTCGCCCTGCCCGTCGGCGCCGTCCGGCTTTTTGCCGATGCTCTGGAGGTCGATGATCTCAAGCGTCTTCGAGCCGTAGGTCTCCCTGCGCGGCGAGATGTTCTGCGAGCCCGCGGCGACGCGGCCGAGCGCGAGCAGCGTGTCGGCGTTGAAGTTGCCGTGGAGGACGACGACGAACTCGGGCAGGTTGTTGGCCGGCGCGGGTTCGGCGAGGCGCGCGCCGACGGCGAGGTAGTCCAGGCCGCGCACGTCGAAGCCGAACTGCTGCGCCTCTTTCAGCATCTTCGCGTAGTCGGCGGGGGGCATCACGCGCGGCATCACGTCGTGGACGACGCGGTGCGCGTTGACGTAGAGCACGGCCTGCGAGTCGGGCAGGCTCGCGAGCGCCTGGCGCGCGTTCGTCTGCGCCGCCGCCGCCTGCGCGAGCGCAAGGAGAAGTGCGAGAGGCAGCAACAGCCTCGCGGGCTTCACTTTATTCATGTGGTTCGGGCTTCCTTTCAGAAAAGAGGGGAGCGACTGAAAACGTGTGAACGCCGTCCAAAATAAAGCTTCGATGTCCAAAGTTCAAGACCGAACAGTAGGCAGTAGGCAGATGGCAGTAGGCAGTCGCTCCGCGTAATGGAAGTTGGAGGCTAGATTTCGGACGCTCGAATCCGGGTTCTCAACTGCCTACCGCCATCTGCCTACCGCCTACTGTTCACCGGCACATCCAGCGCGAAGCCGCCGACGCGGGCGCGTGCGCCCGGCTCGGTGAAGCGCAGGTCTGCGAACTGCACGACCGGGCGGCCCGCGTCGTCGAGCCCCACGCGCGCGACGGGGAAGCGCGCGAAGCCGAGCAGCACGCGCGCCGACGGGTCTTCCGAGGCGCGGCGCACGACCTCCGCGTCTTCGCCCGACGGCTCGGGGAAGCTCACGACGTTGCGCAAGTCTTCGTAGAAGTATTTGCCGAACGTCATGTCGAAGCGGAGGGTGGAGCTGTCGGTCTCGGCCAGGCAGCGCCAGGTGAGCGGGTCGGCCAGCACGGGCGTCGCGGCCACGCGCAGGACTCGCTCCTGCTTCCAACCCGCCATGCCGTCGGCGAAGGCCCGGGCCAGAAAACGCGCGCGCGCCTGCACGATTGCCAAAGCCCCGCAGTAGAGGACGACGCACGCGAGCGCGGCGGCGGCCACGCGCCGGCCGAAGCGCCCCCCGAAGCTCTTCCAGCGCAGGAAGAGGAGCGCGGCCAGCCCCGCGCACCACTGGACGAGCGCCCAGAGGGGAACGCCCGCGTCCGTACGCGTCGCCACGCGGAAGAGGGCGAGGGTGACGAAGAGCCCGAGCAGCCCCCACCCGGCCGCGCGCCAGAGCGTCTTCGCCAGAAGGAAGCACGCGCCGCCGAGTATGAGCCACACCCAGGGGTCGACGATGTAGAGCAGGTCGCCGTAAATCCAACGCCCGTCCCACGGAAGGAAGGGGCGCACGCCGTAACTGTTCGTCCAGTCCAGAAGCGGGTGCGAGGCCGACAGCAAGAGCGAACAGACCAAAAGCCCCTTCAGACGCGCGCGCGTTTCCCTCCCCCTGACGCGCGCCCACAGGCGCTCGGCCGCGCAGAAGAGCAGGGGGAACGCGACGGCCAGCGCCAGCGTCCCCACGATGGAATGTGTGATGCCTCTGTGGTGTTGGAGGTAGAAGGCGGGCCCGCCCGCGACCGCGACGATGTCTATGTCCGGCAGGTTCGCGGCAGCGACGCACACGAATGTCGCGTAAGGACTCCGGCGTTCGAGCCCGGCCTGCGCGGCCGCCAGCCCGACGAGCGAGTGCGTGAGATTGTCCACGAAGAACGGGTGCTGGGTTCTGGGTGTTGGGTTCTGGGTTTTGGGTTTAACCAGCACCCAGCACCCAGAACCTAAAACCCGTTCTTAGTTCATCCTTCGCCGAGCGGAATCCCGCCCGCGGGCGTCGGCTCCTTCGGGAGCTGCGCGTAGCGCTCGGGACTCAGCTCCTGAAGCTTGTCGGCGGCGGAGCGGGTGACGGTCGATTCGGGCAGGGGCTTGCCGTCTTTGCCCTTGGCGTTGCGCGCCGCCTCGACCATCTGGAATAGGAGGTTGACGGCCTCGTCCTTCTTCCCCTGCTTCTCGTAGACGGACGCGAGCCGCAGCTTCACGACGTTCGGCGAGACGGCGTCCGAGCCGTTCTTGAGCAGCTCCTGGTAGCCCGCGGCCGCGGCGTCGTACTGCGCGTCGGCCTCGCGCGCCTGCGCCAGGGCGAAGCGCGAGCGCGCGGCCACGTCCGCGTCGCCGTCCTTCGAGAGCGCCTCGAGCTCGCTCAGGCCCTTCGGCCGGTCGACCCAGAGCAGGTTGGTCGCGGCGAAGTAGCGCGCGATGTCCCTGTAGGGCGAGCCGTACTCGCCCTGCACCTTCTGGAAGGCCTCGACGGCCTTCTGCGCGCGCTCCTTCTCGGAGGCGTAGCTCGGGCCGGTCTGGCCGGGCTGCGGTGTGGGCGAGACGGGGGCCTCGGCGATCTTGATGGCCTGGCCGAGCGCGAGGCGGGCGGCGTCGGCGCGCCGCTCGCGCCACCAGTTGAAGACGAGGAGGAGTGCGACGAGGGCGACCACGCCGCCGACGGCGTAGAGGATCGTCCGGCCCTTCCCCTCGAAGCGGTGCGAGAGGCGGCCGTAGGCGTCGAAGGTCGTGTCGCGGAACTTGTCGTGCTTGAGCTGCTGTGCGCGTTTCTTTGTCGTTCGGGCCACTGCTTTTTTCCGGTGCAAGGACGCACTGTCGGGTGCGTTCTCTCTGGTGGAGTTCAAGGCAAAGGTTCACTCTAAAGGCGGGTTAGGGCGATGTCAAGCAAGGGCAAATCGAGAATTTTCCGTTGCCGGCCGACGGCGGGCGGCGCTATCCTGTCGGACAGTCCGGGCTTGCCGCCGCATCAAATTAACCGCTTGAAACTTTTTTCGGAACAGGGGCCGCGGGGCCGGTGTCGAAAGTCCCAGTTGAAGGGGGCGAGGCCCTTTGACAGACCCTCCCAGTCCGACGGAGGACGCTTGTGAGCTTCGGAGAGCCAATCGCCCTCCGCATGGAAGCGGAACTGGAAGGGGCTGCCGACGCGGCGGCCTCGGCGGAGGTGCGTTTCCGCATCTCGGCCGAAGAACAGTTCCTTGAAAGGCTCCGGGCGGGCGACGCTTCGGCCTTCAACCGCATGGTCGAGGAGCGGCACGGTGACATCTACGCGCTGCTCTACCGCCTGACCGAAGACCCGGAGGAGGCGCGCGACCTGACGCAGGAGACTTTCCTGCAGGCGTTCCGCCACCTCGCGAGCTTCCGCGGCGACGCAGACCTGCGGACGTGGCTCTACCGCATCGCCGTCAACCAGGCGCGCAACCGCTGGCGCTGGTGGAAGCGTCGGCGGCGCGACCGCACGGTCTCGCTCGACGCGCCGGTCTCCGAGGAGAACGACGCGCCGCTCTCGGCGGGCCTGGCCGGCGGCGAGGGGCAAGACCCCGAACGACAGGCGCTCGCGCGCGAACGCGAGGCGGCGCTGCACGCCGCGCTCAAAGCCCTCTCGCGCCCCTACCGCGAAGTCATCGTGCTCCGCGACATCGAGGGGCTCAGTTACGAGGAGGTCGCCTCGACGCTCGACCTCAACGTCGGCACGGTCAAATCGCGGCTCAACCGTGGCCGCACCGAGCTTCGCCGCAGGCTCGAAGGCTCTTTGTAATTTAGGATTGTGGATTTCGGACTGGCAGTCACCAGCCGCACGCGCACTTTCATCAGGCAGGCTTCCGCGATCCACAATCCACAATCCGGATGGCTGCCCCGCCCCGGCTTCGACCGAAAACCCGGTGCCAACGTGGGTCAGGAAGCGGCGGAGGCAGGCGAGCCAGCGCGAGGCGCCGAAGGGTCTGAAGGGTTCTTCCGGCGGGCGGTCTTGAAAACGTGGTCAGCAACACCCGTTCTTCTACCGCCGCCCGACGGAAATCCCGCAAAGGCCCACGGCGCAAGACCGCGGGGGCGCACGCCGCAACTGCTTCCTTTCTTAAAAAGGGAGCAGCCGGGGTCGGCCAGCCATCCGGGGAAGGGTTCTAGGTGTTGGGTGCTGGGTTCTGGGTAAATGCTCTTAACCAGCACCCGGCACCCAACCCCCGAAACCCAAAGTTATGATGACGTGTTCAGAATCTCAGAAGGCCTTCTCGCCGCACCTCGACGGCGCGCTCTCGCGTGAGGCGGGCGCGGCGCTGGCCGAGCACCTCGGCGCGTGCCCGGTCTGCCGTCATCAGCTCGAAGAGACACGCGCGCTCGTGCGCGGCCTTTCGCTCCTGGCGCGGCCCGCGCCGCCGCCCGACCTCGCCGCCTCCATCCGCGGCGCGCTCATCATCGAGCGCGCCGCGCGCAACGCCGCGCCGCGCCTCAGCCCCTTTGAGCACGTCGTGCGCTGGCTCAGAGTGCGCCTGATGCCCTATTCGGTCGGCGCGGTCTACTCGGCCGTGCTCTTCGTGGCGGTCTTCGGCGCGCTGCGTTCGCAGCTCGTCATCCTGCGCAACCTGGCCGAGGCGCAGCGGCTCGAAAGCGACCAGCCCTACACCATCACCTGGGTCGGCGCCTACGACGTGACGCGCCCGCTCGCGCCCGACCTCGCGGCCGCGGCGCGCGCCAACAACTTCGGCGCCGAGTCGCCGACGCTGAACCCGCGCGGCGCGCTGGCCGCCCTGACCGTCTCGCCGCCGAGCGACGGCAAGTCCGACGACGACGACATGATCGTGGTCGCGGACGTCTACTCGAACGGCACCGCCTCGCTCGCCGAGATCGTCGAGCCGCCCCGCAACCGCCGCATGGTCGAAGACCTACAGAACGCCCTGCGCAAGAACCCGGCCTTCGTCCCCGCCTCGCTCGACCGCCGGCCCCAGACCATGCGCGTCGTCTTCGTCCTCCAGAAGATGAACGTCGCCGAAAGCAGCTACTAAAAACGCTTTCACCACAGAGACACAGAGGCACAGCTAAAGCGAATTAGCTGTGCCTCTGTGTCTCTGTGGTTAATTCCGTCCCGCCGCTCACTTCACGACCGGGTACAGCCTTTCGGCCATACCGGGGTTGACGGCCTTGAGCTTCTCGTAAGTCTCCAAAGCCTTCTTCTTGTCGCCGCCCTTCCGGTAGGCGTAGGCGAGGTTGAAGAGCGCGCCGGCGTAGGCGGGCGTGCGCTGCCCGGCCTCCTCGTACAGCCGCGCGGCCTCCAGGTGTGCGGCCACGGCCTCCTTGTAGCGGCCGAGGTTCCCCAGCGCGACGCCGAGGTTGTTGTGCGCCTCGGGCCAGTCCGGCTTGAGCCTGACGACCTGGTTGAGCGTGTCCACGGCCGACGCGAAGAGTTCCTTCCGCTCCTTGTCGTTCTTCGCGCCCTTCTGCGCGAGGTGGCCGTAGGCCGTGCCGAGGTTGAAGAGGACGGCCGTCATCTCCGGGTGCGCGGCGGCGAACGGCTTGAGCATGTCGATGGAGAGCCGGTACTGCCCCGTGTTGTTGTAAACGTACGCGAGGTTGACGGCCGACTCCGCGTCGTCCGGCCCGAGCGCCAGAGCCTTCTTCAAAGCGTCGGTCGCCTCCGGCCACTGCTTGCTGCGCCCGAGCGCGTAGCCGAACTTCTGCAAGACCGCGACGTCGCCCGTCTTGAGCCGCGCCGCGTCGCGGTAGGCCGCCGCCGCGTCCGCGTAGCGCTTCAAGGCGCTGTACGAGTCGCCCAAATTCTCGAACGCCTCGGCGTTCACCTGCGCGACGCGCGTGACGTGCGCGAAGGCTTCGGCCGCCTCCGCGTAACGCCCTTTCGCGTAGAGCGCTTCGCCGAGGTCGAACTGCGCCTCGGAGTCGTTCGGGTCGAGCGCCGTCGCGCGCTTGAAGGACTCGATGGCCTCGTCCTGGCGGCCGAGCGCGCCGAGCGCGACGCCGAGGTTGTAATGCGCGTCGGCGTAGTCCGGCTTGAGCTTGAGCGCCTGGCTCAGAGGCTCGACCGCGTCCGCGTAGCGTCCGGCCTCGATGGCCGCCCCGGCGCGCGCGTTGAGCGCCTCGGCCGTCACGGGCGGCGCGGTCTTCACGGGCGTCTTCGGGTTCGTCGTGTTAGGTGTGTTTGTCGTGTTCGAGGTGTTCGACGCGACGGGCGTGTTCGTCCGGCTGTTCGGGCTCGGCGTCGCGGTCTTGACCCTCGCGCGGCGCGGCGCCGTGCGCGCCTGCGCGTTGCGCTCGCGCGCCTGCGTCGTCGCCCGCTTCGGCTCGATGAAGACGCCCGCGCTGCCCGTCAAGTCGGCCTCCTGCGCGCGCGCGGCGGCGGCGCAGAGGGCGGCGGCCGCCAGGACGCAGGTCAGAATCGAAGTGAGTTCGAGACGGCGGCGCTTCGTTCGAAGGTGGCTGGCGCTGGTTCTCATGGCGACGCTAATAGTAGCGCGTGCGCGGCCGAAATTAAACAGGTTAAGTCCGCCTTTTCCTTCACACAGGCACTCGCTTGACGCCCTCTCGGGCGGCGTGTTAGGTTTCAGCTTCGTTCAATAAACTTAACATTTCGTCCGGCAGACACCGACGTGAGCACGCAGGAGACAGGTGTGAGCGCGACCCCTCTGAAGCAGACGCCGCTGAACGCGATGCACCGCCGCCTGGGCGGGCGCATGGTCGAGTTCGGCGGGTGGGACATGCCCGTCCAGTACCCGGCCGGCACCGTCGAAGAGCACCAGGCGACGCGCACACGCGCCGGCCTCTTCGACGTTTCGCACATGGGCGAGATAGAGGTGCGCGGCCCCGGGGCCATTGCCTTCGTTAACCGCCTCTGCTCGAACGACGCCTCGAAACTGGTTGACGGCCAGGCGCAGTACAGCGCCCTGACGACCGAGCGCGGGACGGTCGTGGACGACCTCCTCGTCTACCGCTTCGGCCCCGAGCACCTCCTGCTCGTCGTCAACGCCTCGACCACCGACAAAGACTGGGACTGGATTACGTCGCACAAGGGCGAAGAGGACGTGCAGCTCTCGAACCGCTCCGCCGACTTCTGCCAGATCGCCCTGCAAGGCCCCTCGGCCATCAACATTCTCCAGACGCTCACCGAGACGCCGCTCGAAGAGATCAAGTACTACCACTTCCGAGAGGGCAAGGTTGACGGGGTTGACGCGATCATCTCGCGCACAGGCTACACCGGCGAGGACGGCTTCGAGGTCTACGCCGCGCCCGGCCACGCCGAAGCGCTCTGGCAGAAGATGCTCGACGCGGGCCGCTACGGCGAACCCGACGGCGTCCTGCCCTGCGGCCTCGCCGCGCGCAACACCTTGAGGCTCGAAGCGGGCATGTCGCTCTACGGCCACGAGATTACGGAAGAGACGACGCTCCTCGAAGCCAACCTCGGCTGGATCACGAAACTGAACAAGGGCGACTTCACCGGGCGTGAGGCGCTCGCGCACCAGAAGGAAGAAGGTATCAAGCGCAAGCTCGTCGGCTTCGAGGTCACAGACCGCGGCATCGCGCGCGACGGCCAGGACGTCTACGTCGACGGCCGACTCGCCGGCCAGGTCACCTCGGGCAGCCCCGCGCCCTACCTGAAGAAGAACATCGGGCTGGCCTACGTCCCCGTCGAACACGCAAACGTCGGCCGCGAAATCCACGTCGACGTGCGCGGCCGTAAAGTCGCCGCGCGGATCGTCCCCGTGCCGTTTTATAAAAGAAGTAGGCAGTAGGCAGATGGCAGTGGGTAGTCGCTCCGCGCTGCGGAGGCTGAAGCTTTAATTTCGACTGCTGGCATTAAGGTTCCGAACTGCCTACTGCCTGCTGATAAAGGAGACTCATGGCAAACGTTCCAGAAGGCTTGTACTACAGCAAAGACCACGAGTGGCTGAAGGTCGAGGGCGACACGGGCACGGTCGGCATCACCGACCACGCGCAGCACTCTCTGGGCGACGTGGTCTACGTCGAGCTGCCCAAGCAGGGCGAGAGCTTCTCGGCGCACGACACGTTCGGCTCGGTCGAATCGGTCAAGGCCGTCTCCGAACTGTTCCTCCCCGTGGCGGGCGAGGTCACGGAGGTCAACGAGTCTCTGACGGACGAGCCCGAGCAGGTCAACAACGACCCCTACGGCGCCGGCTGGATGCTGCGCGTCAAGCTCTCGAACCGCGGCGAGGTGGACAGCCTGCTCTCCGCCGCCGAGTACGAGGACTACATCGGGTCTCTGGAGTAAGAGAAGGCCGTGCGCTACATCCCTAATTCGCCGGAAGAGCGGCAGGAGATGCTCCGCGGCCTCGGGCTCGGCTCGGCCGAGGAGCTGTTCGATTCGATACCTTCGGACGTACTGCTCAAGCGCCCGCTCCGGACGCCCGCGGCCCTGTCCGAGGTCGAGCTGTTAGAGCTGTTCGAGTCGATGGCGGCCGAGAACGCCGCGGCCCGCCGCCCGAGCTTCCTCGGCGCGGGGGCCTATTCGCACTACGCGCCGACCATCGTCGACAGCCTCATCCAGCGCTCCGAGTTCTTCACCGCCTACACGCCCTACCAGCCCGAGATTTCGCAGGGCACTTTGCAGGCCATCTTCGAGTTCCAGACGCTCGTCTGCCAGTTGGCGGGCATGGACGTGGCGAACGCGTCGATGTACGACGGCTCGACGGCGATGGCCGAGGCCGTCCTGATGGCCGAGCGCGTCACGCGCCGCTCGCGCGTGCTCGTCTCGGCCGCAGTACATCCCGAATACCTGCAAGTCGCCGAGACCTACGTCGCGCACGCGGGGATCGAGCTGGGGCGTCTGGAAGTTGAAGAGTCGAGCGGGCGCACCGCGCTCGACGCCTCGCAGCTCGACCAGACGGTCGCGGCGGTCGTCGTCCAGTCGCCGAACTTCTACGGCTGCGTCGAAGACCTGAAGGCTTTCGCCGACGAGGTGCACGCGGCGGGCGCTCTGCTCGTCGTGGTCGTGACGGAGGCCGCATCGCTCGGGCTCCTGCGCTCGCCCGGCGCGTGCGGGGCCGACATCGTCGTCGCCGAGGGGCAGTCGTTCGGCGTGCCCGCCTCGTTCGGCGGCCCCTACGTCGGCCTCTTCGCCACGCGCGAGAAGTACGCGCGCCAGATTCCGGGCCGCCTCGCTGGCGTTGCCTACGACAAGCAGGGCCGCCGCGGCTTCGTGCTCACGCTCGCCACGCGCGAGCAGCACATCCGCCGCGAGAAGGCCACCTCGAACATCTGCACGAACGAGGGGCTCATCGCCCTGGCCGCGACGATCTACATGACGACGCTGGGCCGCCGCGGCCTCCAGGAGGTCGCCGAGCAGTGCGCGCAGAAGGCCGCCTACGCGCGCAGGCAGATCGCGGGGATTGAAGGCTTCTCGCTCCCCTACTCCGCGCCCGTCTTCAACGAGTTCGTCGTCCGCGCGCCCGGTGACGCCGCCGCGCTCCTGCGCCGCGTCGCCGAGAGCCACAACGTCACGGGCGGGCTCGCACTCTCCCGTTACTCCCCCGACCGCCCGAACGACTTCCTCGTCTGCGTCACCGAGACGAACAAGCGCGCCGACATCGACGCGCTCGTCGCGGGGCTCGGCGCAAACGCCGGGGGGCAGTAATGAACCGGCACGCCTACGACACGAATCTGGAACGGTTCGTCCTCGGCATGGCGACGCTCCTGCTGCTTGCGTGGCTGGCAGTTGCCAACTCCTTCAACGAGAAGTGTCCGGGCGGCCGGCAACTGCTGGAGGTTCCCTGTCACACCAACGCCGACAACTACCCGCCGCACTGACGACGCGGCCGGCCCAGTGTTTGGCCCGAGATAGAGATGAAGAGACACATTCTCGGCATGTTGATCTTCCTCGTCCTGCTGCTGGCGGGGCTGCTGCTCGCCAACCGCTACGACCCTTGCGAGAAGGGCCCGCGGATGCTGGCCGGGCCTTGCCCCACACACGACCCCTACGAGGGCGCGGAGTGAGGCCGCGGCCGGGCGGACGAAACCGACAAGGGCTTTAATTGAGCATGACCATCACGAAAGCAACCACGCACGTCACGCAGAACGAGGCGCTCGTCTTCGAGCGCTCGCAGGTGGGTCGGCGCGGCTACCGCCTGCCCGCGCTCGACGTGGAGGAGACCGCGCTCGACGAAATACTCCCGGCGGAGCTGCGTCGGGACGACGGACTCGAAGGCGTGCCCGAGCTGTCCGAGCCGGACGTGGTGCGGCACTTCACGCGCATCTCGACCTGGAACTACAACATCGACCTCGGCCTCTACCCGCTCGGCTCCTGCACGATGAAGTACAACTCGCGGCTGAACGAGAAGGTCGCGCGCATCCCGGGCTTCGCCGGACTCCACCCGCTCGCTCCGGAAGAGGACGCGCAGGGCGCGCTCCGCGTGATGTACGAGCTGCAGGAGCACCTCGCGGAGATCACGGGCCTGCCCGGCGTCTCGCTGCAACCGGCCGCGGGCGCGCACGGCGAGATGACCGGCGTCATGATGATCCGCGCCTTCCTCGACGCGCGCGACGGCGTGGCCGAGGGCGGCGGCGCCCGCCGCGGCGTGATGCTCATCCCCGACTCCGCGCACGGGACGAACCCCGCCTCGGCGCACCTCTCGGGCTTCACCGTTAAGACCATCCGCTCGACGAATGAAGGCTTGACCGACCTCGAACACTTGCGCGAGCTGTGCGCGGCCGGCGACGTGGCGGGCCTGATGCTGACGAACCCGAACACGTGCGGCATCTTCGAGCGCAACATCAAAGAGATTTGCGACATCGTCCACGCGGCGGGCGGACTCGTCTACATGGACGGCGCGAACATGAACGCGCTGGTCGGCGTGGCGCGCCCCGGCGACATGGGCGTGGACGTCATCCACCTGAATCTCCACAAGACCTTCTCGACCCCGCACGGCGGCGGCGGCCCCGGCTCCGGCCCCTGCTGCTGCACCGCCCAGCTCGAACCCTTCCTCCCCGTCCCGCTGGTCGTTAAGGCGGGCGACGCTTACAAGCTCGACTCCGAACGGCCGCAAAGTATAGGGCGCGTCAAGGCCTTCTACGGCAACTTCGGGATGCACCTGCGCGCGCTCGCATACATCCTGACGCACGGCCACGACGGACTCCGCGAGGCGACCGAGGCGGCGGTCATAAACGCGCGCTTCATCGCGCACGGCCTCGCCGACACCTTCGACCGGCCGTTCGACTCGCCGCCGATGCACGAGTGTCTCTTCACCGACAAGCGGCAGACCCGGAAAGGCGTCCACACGCTCGACATCGCGAAGCGGCTCATCGACTACGGCTTCCACCCGATGACCATCTACTTCCCGCTCATCGTGCAGGGGGCGATGTTGATTGAGCCGACCGAGTCGGTCGGCCGCGCCGAACTCCAGCAGTTCATCGACGCGATGAAGGAGATCGCGCGCGAGGCGGTCGAGGACGCGCAGACCGTCCTCGACGCGCCGCACACCACCCGCGTCGGCCGGCTCGACGAGGCCGCCGCCGCCCGCAAGCCCGTGCTGCGCTGGCGCCCCGCCGAGAAGGCCGCCGGCGCTTAAGCACACGCCACAGAGACACAGAGGCACAGCTTGAAGTTATAAGTCTACAAGCTGTGCCTCTGTGTCTCTGTGGTTAAAATACTCTTACATTAAGGGGGGTTCGTTACATGTTCACGGTGCGACCCGTCGGCTTCGTCCGCAGCCCGTACACTGACACTTCGCAGGTGCCGAAGGGCTGCGGCGCGAGGCACGAGGCCGAGGGTTTTATCGAGGTGCTCGAGGAGTTCGAGGAGGGGCTGCTCGACGTCGAGGGCTTCTCGCACCTCTTCGTCATCTGGGTCTTCGACCGCTCGGAGGGGTTCGAGCTTTCGGGCGTGCCGCCGACCGACACGCGCCCGCATGGCGTCTTCGCCACGCGCTCGCCGCGCCGCCCGAACCCGCTGGGCCTGACGGTCGTCCGCCTGCTCGGGCGCGAGGGGCGGCGCTTGAGGGTCGCCGGGCTCGACATGCTCGACGGCACGCCCGTCCTCGACCTCAAGCCCTACCTCTCGGGCGTACCGCCGGAAGAGCTCAGGCGCGGCTGGCTCGCCGAGGCCGAGGCGCGCCGCCCCGCTTAGTCCCCTTAGTCAAAGTCGAGCGGGTTGCGGTAGGGGCCGCCCTTGTCCTTCTCGGCCTTCTTCATCGCCTCCTTGAACTTCTCTTCCAAGAGGCGCTCGCGGTCTTTGACCGACCCCAGCTCCTGCGAGAAGACCTGCTCGCGCAGCTTCTTCCGGTTCTCCATCTCCTTCGCCATCTCCTCGAAGGAGGCGAGCGGCTTCGCCTTCTCCTCGTGCGAGATAATGACGCCCGTCTGCGCGTCCACCACGATGGCCGCCTCGCAACACGGGCAGATGACAGTCCAACTCTTCGTCTCGGCCACGTCCTCACACCTCCGAAATTGCATGCCTCACGGGGCGCTTTTCGCGCCGAGTATAACACCGCCCGCGTCCTTTATTCGTAAAAGGAAAAGGCGCCGGGAAGGCGCCTATCAGTCCATGAAAACAAAGCGCGAGACGAGGCTCGAACTCGCAACCCTCGGCTTGGGAAGCCGATGCTCTACCATTGAGCTACTCGCGCGTTAACCGGGCATCTGCTTACAGGCGACTGCTATTTTCAGTTGAGCTACGCCTGCGCTATTTCATCTTGATCACCACACGGAGTTAAAAGGTAATTCTTTGCCCACCTTATTCCTTTATGCTGCCCGCTCAGAGTCGGGTTTAATCTAAGGCAAGCAACCGTGTGCCCAACTTCCTCGACTGGGATTATATACACATCCCCGGTCTCTAGATTAAGCACGGCGAACAAATCTGCCGCGTCTTTGTAGTCCCGTCTCGTCCCCGCGTTTCCAGAAAAGCTACAAGCGTTGAAAAGCAAGCCGCCTTTACGAACTCTTCCTGTTTTACATTGAACCCTTTGGATGCTTCGCCCGTCATCAATGACAAGATCGTATTTATGCCCGTCACCAAAAGGGAGGGATACTAAATACCCCGCCTCCACGAATGCGGCGAGTATTTTGGATTCAGTGAGAGTTCCTTTCTCTCTCGTTTCCATTACCTATTGCGCCACTCCCGCGAAGGACGTGAGCAAAGATACCCAACCATAACTTCGCCTGTCAAATCCCCTTCCCTTCGCGCATTTCGTCGAGGGCGGCGACGAGGCGTTCGAGGTCGGAGTCGTCGTTGAAGTAGTGCGTGGCGGCGCGGAAGCCTTCGGGTTTGATGGTGACGGCGACGCGGTGTCTGGCGAGGTGTCTGACCGTCGCGCGCGGGTCGGCGGCGCGGACGAGCGTCTCGGCGGAGCGGTGGCGCTCGTCCCCGAGCGGCGAGAGGACTTCCCAGCCCGCGGCTTTCAGGCCGTCCGTCAGGCGGCGGTTCAGTTCGAGGGCGCGGCGCTCGACGTTCTCGATCCCGAGTTCGAGCAGTTGGCGCGCGGCCTCGCCGAGCGCGAAGATGCCCGCGAAGTGCGGGCAGCCCGTCTCGGCGCGCGCGGCGGCGTCGGGGCGCAGCGTGTAAGAGTCGTTGCGCATGTCGAAGATGTCTTCGACGCTCATCCAACTGACGGCGCGCGGCCGCGTCTGCGCGAGAAGCTCGCGCGAGAGGTAGACGAAGCCGGAGCCGTAGCCCGCGAGCATCCACTTGTGCCCCGTCGAGCACAAGGCATCAATCTTCAAACGCTTCACGTCGATGGGGAAGACGCCCGCCGACTGCGCCGCGTTGACGACGAGGACGTGACTCCCCTTCCCCTCGGCGACCTCGTCAATCGGCATGCGAAGTCCGTTCGAGTATTGGACGTGGCTGAGGCAGATGACAGACCTCTCGCGCCCCGCGGCCGCGAGCACGTCTCCGGCACGCACGACGCCTTCGCGCGCCTTGACCATGCGGACGCGCTTGCCGCGGTGCAGCCACGGAATTGTCGTCACCGGGAACTCAAGCTCGCACGAGACGACGCGCCCAAAGCCTTCGAGCGCGTCCACGACGAGGTTCATCCCCGAGGACGTGTTCGTCGTGAAGGCGATCTCCGACGGCTCGGCGTTAATCAAACGCGCCACGTCCGCCCGCGCGCGCTCGCGCCGCGCGAGCCAGTGCTCCCAGAGGCGGTCGCCCGACTCCATGGTCTCTCGGTAGAACTGCTCGGCCGCCCCTGCCGTACGTTTCGAGACCGGCCCGGCGCCCGCGCTGTTCAGGTACGCGAAGGTTTCCGTGACGGGAAACTCCGCGCGCACGCGCGCCCAGTCCATACCGTCGGCAATCACCTTCTCTTCTTGAATCATCACTTAGTTATGATGGAGTGAATTGACCACAGAGACACAGAGGCACGGCTTTAAGCCTTTAGCTGTGCCTCTGTGTCTCTGCGGTCAATTCACTCATACTCCATCGCTTGACGCTCGCCAACCCACAGACTATCTTCGCAACACTCACAGCGGACAATTTTTTGCACGGAGTAGAGAGCAGATGTCACAAACGACGGTCGCCCCCGCCTGGGCGATCCCCGGTTACCTCGAAGCGCAAGCAGGGCGACTCTTCATCGACGGCGCCGACTCGGAACAACTGGCCCGCGAATTCGACACGCCGCTCTTCGTCTTCTCCGAGCGCCGCCTGCGCTCGAACGTCGAACGTCTGCGGAAGGCCGCCGAGGGGGTCGCGCACCCCGTGCGCTTCTTCTACGCCTCGAAGGCCAACTCGACGATGGGGCTGCTCGGCGTCGTCCGCGACTCCGGCATCGACTGCGAGGTCAACAGCGGCGGCGAACTCTTCAAGGCCCTGCGCGCCGGCTTCCGCCCCGACCAACTCATCTTCAACGGCACGAGCAAGACCCCGCAGGAGATCGACGAGGCGATTGCCGCGGGCATCTACTCCATCAACGCCGATTCCGTCTACGAGATCGAACTGATTGAAGCACGCGCCCGGCACCTGGGCAAGCGCGCCCGCGTCGCGCTCCGCCTCGTCCCGGAGATCGGCACGCGCTCGCACCTCGGGCTGCAGACGGCCCTCATGACCTCGAAGTTCGGCATCACCTCTTCGGAAGTCCTCGACGCTTTCCGCCGCGCGCTGCGCTCGCCCGAACATCTTCACGTCTCAGGCATACACATCCACGTCGGCTCGCAGACGCCCGACGTGGAGCCCTTCGCCGCGGCCTTCAAGGCGATGTGGGAGCACCTGAAGGCCGTCCACGAGGAGTCGGGCCACGCGCTCGAACACATCAACCTCGGCGGCGGCATCCCCGTCAACTACCTGCGCGACCGCTCGCAGGCCGACGAGCTGCCCGAAGACGAGCGCGAGATGCTGGGCGCGGAGCTGGAACCGGTCGACGTGCTCTCGGCCGCGCTGCAGGCGGCCCGCGACTCCGCGCGCACGGCGGACGCGGAACACCTGCTCGACAGGGTGACCATCCTGCTCGAACCCGGCCGCAGCGTCATCGCCGACGCCGGCACGCTCCTCACCACCGTGCGCAACATCAAGCGGCGGCCCGAGACGGGCGACGTGTGGCTCCTCACCGACGCGGGCTTCAACCTCCTGCTCTCGATGACGACCTACAAGTGGTACTACCACGTCGTCTCCGCCTCGCGCGCCGACGCCCCCTCGGACGAGCCCTACAAGGTCGCCGGCCCCCTGTGCGACTCCGGCGACGTCTACTTCGACATCGAGCGCGGCGGCAAGCTCCCGGACTACCGCAAGCTCCCCGAGAACGTGCGGCCCGGCGAGCTGCTCGCGCTCCTCAACACCGGCGCCTACACCATCGCGCAGATGTTCCCGTACAACGGCCGCCCCCTCCCCGCCGTCGTCCTCGTCCGCGAAGGCGGCCGCCCCGAACTCATCCGCCGCCGCGACACCTACGAAGACCTCCTCGCCAGCGAGATTTTCTAAACACATCCGTCGGACAAGAGAAGCTCATGCCTGAATCTCCGAACAGAAACGTGACGCTCGTGCGCGGGCTGGGGCTCGTGGCGGCGGTGTCGATCATCATCGGGAACGTCATCGGGACGGGCGTGTTTTTGAAGGCGCGGGTGATGACGTGCAACGTGGGGACGCCGGGGATGGTTCTGACCGTGTGGGTCGTGGCGGGCCTGCTGAGCCTGGCGGGCGCGCTCACCTACGCGGAGCTGGCGGCGATGATGCCGCGCGCGGGCGGCGAGTACGTCTTCATGCGCGAGGCGTACGGGCGCGGCGCCGGCTTCCTGAGCGGGTGGATGCAGATTCTGATCGCCAAGACCGGCTCGCAGGCTTCGGTCGCGCTCATTTTCGCCAACTCGCTCAACGACCTCACGGGCAAGCGGATCGAGTCCTTCGGCGGCTTCGGCGTGCAGTTGACGGCGATCCTCGTGCTCGCCGCCATCACTCTGCTCAACTGCGCGGCCGTCAAGGTGAGCGGCTGGGTGGCGACCGCGCTGACGCTGGTGAAGCTCGCGCTCGTCGTCGGCGTCGGGGTCGGGGCGTTCATACTGGCGCAGGGCAGTTGGGGCAACTACGCCCTTTCGAACGCGGGCGGCGTGTGCGAGGGCGTGAGCCCGACGGCGATGCTCGGCGTGGCGGGCTTCGGCGCGGCGATGCTCGGCGCGCTGTGGGGCTACGACGGCTGGAACAACCTGACGTTCGTCGCGGGCGAGATTCGGGAGCCGCAGCGCAACATCCCGCTCGCGCTCATCGGCGGCACGATCCTCATCATGTTCCTCTATGTCTTCATCAACGCCGCCTACTTCTACGCGCTGCCGCCGACCGCGGTCGCGAGCGTCTCGGCCAACTCCTCGGTCGCGGCCGAGGTGACGAACTCCTTCATGGCGCCTTTCAGCGCCTCGGCGAAGGCGCTCGTCGCGGGGCTGGTGGCGGCGGCCCTGATGGCTTCGTCGGTCGGCACGCTCCACACGTCCGTCCTGACGGGCGCGCGCGTGCCCTACGCGATGGCGCGCGACGGGCTGTTCTGGGAGAGGCTCTCGAAGATTTCTGAGGTGACGCGCGTGCCCGTCCGCGCCGTGCTGGCGCAGGGGCTTTGGGCGTGCGCGCTCGTCCTCATCCTGCAGAAATTCGACAAGCTGACCGACTACGTCATCTTCGGCAGCTACATCTTCTACGGGCTGGTGACGGCCTCGATCTTCGTCTTCCGCCGCCGGCAGCCCAACGCGGAGCGGCCGTACAAGGCCTGGGGCTACCCGGTCGTGCCCGTCCTCTTCCTTTTGGTGACCGGCTTCCTGCTCGTCAACACCTTCTGGGCGGCGCCGCTGGAGGCAGTCTTCGGCCTCGTCCTCATCGGCCTCGGCTTCCCCGTCTACTACCTCTTCTTCCGCGGCCGCGACGTGGTTGTCAGTGAGGAGCCGGAGGAGAGTTAAGACGTTTTCACCACAGAGACACGGAGGCACAGCTTGAAGCCATAGCTCGACAAGCTGTGCCTCCGTGTCTCTGTGGTGAAATTACTTCCCCAGCACCGAACGCAGCGCCTCTCCGATCTCGGGGTGTTTGAACTGATACCCGATCTCCTTCAGACGCGCCGGCTCGACGCGTGTGCTGGCGAGGAGGAGCGCGTCGGCCGTCTCGCCGAACGCGAGCCGAGCCGCGAAGGCCGGCACGGCGAAGACGGTCGGGCGACCCAGCGCGTGCCCGAGCGCCTTCGTGAACTCCTCGTTCGTCACCTGCTGCGGGGCCACCGCGTTGACCGGCCCGCGCAGGGACTCGTCTTCAATCGCGCGGCGGATGACGCCGATTAAATCTTCGAGCGTGATCCAGCTCATGTACTGGCCCCCGCTCCCGACCTTCCCGCCGAGCCCCAGTTTGAAGGGCGTCAGCATCTTCTGCAAAGCGCCGCCCTCCCCTGCGAACACCACGCCGATGCGCAGATGCGCGACGCGTATCCCGGCCTGGCTCGCCTGCAGCGTCGCCTTCTCCCACTCGCGGCAGACCTCGCTCAAAAAACCTTCGCCCGAGGCGCTCTCCTCGCGCAGAATCTCCGCCCCGCGGTCGCCGTAAAAGCCCGTCGCCGATGCCGAGACCAGAACCTTCGGCTTCGCGCTCAAACCGGCCAGCGCGCCCGCCAAAAGCGTCGTCCCCTTCACGCGGCTCTCGATGATGCGCCGCTTCTTCTCCTCGTCCCAGCGCCCCTCGCCCACGTTCTCGCCCGCGAGGTGCACGGCCGCGTCGTGCCCTTCCAACTCCTTCGCGTCTATCTCGCCGCGCTCCGGGTCCCAGTGCACGGCGGCTGTGCCGGGCGCTCTAAAACCCTGCGCGCCGCCGCGCACCAGCCGCGTCACCTCGTGCCCGTCCGCGAGCAGCGAGCGAACCAGAGCACTCCCCACGAGGCCGGTCGAACCCGTGACGATGACCTTCATCAAGTTAGTCTCCTTTTGTTGAGTAGGCGGTAGGCAGATGGCGGTAGGCAGTTGAGAACCCGGATTCGAGCGTCCGAAATCTAGCCTCCAACTTCCATTACGCGGAGCGACTGCCTACTGCCATCTGCCTACCGCCTACTGCCTTCTTCCAGTGCCTCGCGCGCGACCTCTCGGTCGTCGAAGTGGCGTTTCTCCGTGCCGATGATCTGATAGTCCTCGTGCCCCTTGCCCGCGATGACGACGATGTCGCCCGCCTGCGCTTCTAAGACCGCGCGGCGTATCGCCTCGCGCCGGTCAACGATTTTGAGGTAAGGCCGCCCGGCCGACTTCAACCCCTCCTCCACGTCGAGCAGGATGGCCTCCGGGTCTTCCGTGCGCGGGTTGTCGGAGGTGGCGATGACGACGTCGCTCAGGCCGGCCGCGGCCTCGCCCATCGGCGCGCGCTTCGTGCGGTCGCGGTCGCCGCCGCAGCCGAAGACCGTGATGACGCGGCCCGCCGCCACGTCGCGCGCCGTGCGCAGGACGTTACGCAGGGCGTCGTCCGTGTGCGCGTAATCGACGACGACGGTGAAGTCGCCCCCGTGCGCCACGCGCTCGAAGCGGCCCGGCGCGCCGCCGCACTTCGCCAGCGCCGCGGCCGTCTCCTCCAACCCTATCCCGAGCGCGTGCGCCGAAGCCGCGGCCGTCAGGATGTTGTAGACGTGCGGCCGCCCGACGAGCGGCGACAGAACCTCCCTCTCCCCTCCGGGCGTGCGCAGCGTCAGACGCGTCCCGCCCATCGAAAACTCGACGCCCCTCGCCGACACCTCCGCCTCCCGCTCCAGAGAGTAGCGGAGCACTTTCCGCCCTGCCGCCTTCAACTCTTTGTAGAGCCTCGCCCCGTATTCGTCGTCGACGTTGACGACCACCGCGCGCGGCGGCTCGCCCAGGGAGCCGTCGAAGAGCTTGCGCTTGGCGTCGAAGTAGGCCTCCATCGTGCCGTGATAGTCGAGGTGGTCGCGCGTCAGGTTCGTGAAGGCCGCGACCTCGAAGCGCAGGGCGTCGCAGCGGTGCAAGTCCAGAGCCTGCGACGAAGCCTCCATCACGGCCACGCTGCAACCCTTGTCCACGGCGCGGCGCAGCAGGCGCTCCACGTCGCTCGCCTCCGGCGTCGTGTGCAGCGCGGGCGTGCGTTCGCCGGCCACGCGGTACTCGACCGTGCTGACGAGCGCCGTCGAAACGCCCGCGGCCTCCGCGACCGACGCGACGAGGTAGGCGGTCGTTGTCTTCCCGTTCGTCCCCGTCACGCCGACCAGCTTCAACTCACGCGAAGGGTGGCCGTGGACTTCGGCCGCGGCGAGCGCGAGGGCATGACGCGCCTCGGGCACGCGAATCCAGCCCGCCTCGAAGTCCGAAGGCCGCTCCAGTTCCGAGACGACGCCGACGGCGCCCCGCCGCCGCACGTCTTCGACGAAGCGGTTGCCGTCCGACTTCTCACCGCGGATGGCGACGAAGAGCCAGCCCGCCCCGACCTGACGCGAGTCGTGCGTCACGTCCGACACGCGCGCGCCCGCTTCGCCCTCAAGCCCCGCGCCCAACGCGCGCGCCACGTCGCCGAGCGTCACCGCTCTTTCTCTCTCCAAAGAGGCTCTCTCCTGAAAGGGATTTGAACCACAGAGACACGGAGACACAGCTTCAGGTCTTTAGCTCTCAACAAGCTGTGCCTCTGTGTCTCTGTGGTGAAACTGCTCTCACCATATATTGCCTTTGGGACTAAAATTTATCTCTCGAAAAACTGCCGCGCTGATTATAATCGCCCCCGCCGTCTCAGCAACTTCTCGGGAGAACCCCGCCCATGCGACCCCTTTCGAAGTTAGTCAGCGCCGCCCTCGTCATCACGTGCCTCGTCTTCGCGAGCTTCGTCAACTCCCCTTCCGACGCGGCGCAGCGGAGGGCGAGGCCGGGCCGCACAGATTCCGAGTACGACCTCGTCATCCGCGGCGGGCGCGTCGTGGACGGGACGGGGCGCCGCGCCTTCAAGGCCGACGTGGCCGTGCGCGGCGACCGCGTCGTTCTCGTCGGGAACGTCCCCGCCGGCGCGCGCGCGAAGCGAACCGTCGACGCGACGGGCCTCGTCGTCGCGCCCGGCTTCATAGACATGCTCGGTCAGTCCGAGCAGTACGTCCTCATCGACCCGCGCGCGATGAGCAAGGTGATGATGGGCGTCACGACCGAGGTCACCGGCGAGGGCGGCTCCATCGCGCCCGTCAACGACCGCACCCTCAAAGAGGACGAGCCCTTCAACCGCCGCTACAACCTCGACGTGGACTGGCGCACGCTCCACGAATACTTCCGCCGCCTCGACCTACAGGGCGCGGGCGTCAACCTCGCGACCTTCGTCGGCGCCACGCAGGTGCGCGCGTACGTCGTCGGCTTCGACAACCGCGACCCCAGCCCCGCGGAACTCGCACAGATGAAGCGGCTCGTCGCCGAGGCGATGGAGGACGGCGCGCTCGGCCTCTCGACCTCGCTCCAGTACGTGCCCGCGCGCTTCGCCAAGACCGACGAGATCGTCGAGCTGGCCAAGGTCGCGCGCGGCTACGGCGGCATCTACGCCACGCACCAGCGCAGCGAGGCCAACGCCCTCGACGCCTCGCTCGCGGAGGTCTTCGAGATCGCGCGCCGCGCCGACATCCCCGCCGAAATCTGGCACCTCAAGACGGCCTACCGAAAGAACTGGGGGCGGATGCCGCAGGTGCTCGCTAAGATACGCGCCGCGCGCGCACGCGGATTGGACGTGACGGCGGACGTTTACCCTTACACGGCCGCCTCCACCTCTCTCTCGGCCTGCCTCCCGCCGTGGGCCATCGAGGGCGGAACCGAGAAGATGGTCGCGCGCCTGCGCGACCCGGAGACGCGCGCGCGCATCAAAGCGGACATCCTGAAGGACTCGAACGAGTGGGAGAACATCTACCTCGGGAGCGGCGGCGCGTCGGGCGTGCTCATCGGCTCGGTCGTCAACCGCGACCTCGAGGGCCTGCAGGGGAAGCGCGTCTCGGAGGTCGCGAAGGAGCAGGGCAAGGACGAGCTGGACGCGCTCTTCGACATCATCGTCGCCGACCGGGGGCAGACCGGCGCCATCTACTTCATGATGAACGAGGACGACCTGCGCGCGGCGCTGCGCGCTTCCTTCGTTAGCATCTGCACCGACAGCGGCGCGCGCGCGACGGACGGCCCGCTCGCCGGCTCGAAGTCGCACCCGCGCGGCTGGGGTTCTTACCCGCGCATCCTCTCACGCTACGTCCGCGACGAGCACCTGCTCACGCTCGAACAGGCCGTGCACAAGATGACGGGCCAGCCCGCGGCGCGCGTCGGGCTGCGCGACCGCGGCGTGCTCCGCGCGGGCGCCTACGCCGACATCACCGTCTTCGACCCCGCACGCGTCCGAGACCTCGCCACCTTCGACCGCCCGAATCAATACCCCGAAGGCATCAACTACGTCGTCGTCAACGGCCAACTCGAAGTCGACGGCGGCACGCGCACCACCGCCAACGCCGGCCGCCCCTTACGCGGCCCCGGATATAGAAGGAAGTAGGCAGAAGCCCGACCGTAAGGGAGGGCGTACGTCTTACTCAGCCTGCGCTGTCGTGAAAAACTTACGCCCTCTAAGCTGGGAGCGCGGGCATCCCTGCCCGCAAGCGCGCTAAAGCGCGCTGACCGTCTTGCTCTATACCTCAACGTAGAGGTGTAAAGTCTCCTTGCTTTCGCGCTGACGCGCTCATGGCGGGCAGGGATGCCCGCGCTCCCAGCGAGAGGGCACGTCCTATCGCACATCGCTCTGGAACATTATGGAGGACGTACGCCCTCCCTTACGGTCGGGCTTCCGCCACGACGAAGCTTACAACCAACGGCCGGTGGTCTGAGGCGAGGGTGTCGGGGACTGTGGGGGCGGTGTGCACCACTCCGCCGAGGTTGCGGTGGAAGACGTAGTCGATGCGCTTGGCGGGCTTGTCGGCCGGGTAGGTGTGGCCGCTTGCGGTGTCGAACGGCCAGGCGTCGTTGAAGCCCGACTTGAGCATCATGTTGTAGGCGCCGCCCCCCGGCTCTTCGTTGAAGTCGCCGACGACGAGGAGCGGGCCGCGCACGTCGGCGAGCGCGTCGAGCAGTTGCCCGGTCTCGAACTCCCGGCCGTCCGCGAACTGGTAGTCGAGGTGCGTGGTGACGAAGTTCAGACGCCGCCCCTCCACCTCGACTTCGACGCGGATGAAGCCGCGCCGCTCGCGCTCGCGCCGGTTGGCGTAGCGGCGGTGGTCGATTGAGAGGATGGGAAAGCGCGAGAGCACGGCCACGCCGTACTGACCGCCCTGGTAGTCGAGGTTGTGGGCGAAGGCGTAGTCCATCCCCGTCAGACGCGCCAGCTCCTTTATCTCGTCCACGCGCCCCGTGCGCTCGACGCCGCGGTCAACCTCCTGGAGGCCGACGATGTCTGCGCGACTGCGCTTGATGACTTCCGCGATGCGCGCGAGGTCGAGCTTCTTGTCCATGCCGATGCCGACGTGGATGTTGTAGGACATCACCCTCAGACGGACTCGGCCCCGCGCGTGCGCAGCGCCCGCGAACAGAATCAGAGCGAGGATGAAGAGCAGCGGCCTTCTCATCACACCTTGATGAAGATGTTCTTGCGGTAGAGCACCCACATCACGCCGAGCCAGAAGAGGACGAAGCAGACGGCGAAGGCGAGCGAGGCGTTGACGGGCGAGGCCCACGAGAGGAACAGGTTTTTGAAGATGGCGCCCCAGAGCGAGACCGGCTTGCCGTCCGCGCCCGTGAGCTTGATGACGCCCATCAGCTTCGCGGCGACGCCGGTCAGGAAGAAGACCGCGAGCGCGTTCGTCCCGTAGACGGCGAAGGGCACAGACCAGCGCCTGTAACCCTTGATGTCGATGAGCCAGTAGCAGACGGCCAGTAGTTGCAAGGCCATCCCCGCCGTGAAGAGCACGTACGAACTCGTCCACAGGGGCTTGTTGACGGGGTGCCAGTAGTTCCAGGCCCAGCCCGCGGCGATTGCCGCCGCGCCCGCGACGAACATCGCCGCGACCTTCTCCACATCCGTCCGGCGCGAGCGCAGGAGGTGTCCCGCCAAAACGCCCGCGAAAGTAGTCGCCAGCGCGCCCAGAGTGCTCAGGATGCCTTCGGGTTCGTAGACGCCCTTGCCGCCGCTCCACATGTGTTTGGCGAGCACGACGCGGTCTACGTGCGAGGCGATGCTCCCCTCCTTAGACATGTCGCCTGCGGCGAAGCCCGGCGCGGACAGAAAGGTGAGGACGGCCCAGTAGCCGACGAGCAGCGCGCCGAAGACGTACGCCTGCCTGCGCCAGTCGGTCTTGAGGAAGATGAGCGCGGCGAAGAGGTAGCAGACGGCGATGCGGTTGAGGACGCCGGACAGGCGCAGGGCCGAGAGGTCTATGAAGGAGCCGTTCGCGAAGTCCCAGAACGGGAAGGCCGTCAGGAACAGACCCAACCCGAAGATGATGGCCGAGCGGCGGACGATCTTGACGTAGAGGTCGCGCTTGCTGCCCGCGCCTTCGGCCCGGCGCGAGAGGGCGAGGGTGATGGAGACGCCGACGATGAAGAGGAAGAACGGGAAGACGAAATCGGTCGGCGTCCAGCCGTGCCACTCCGCGTGCTTGAGGGGGCTGTAGATCGCGCCCCACGTCCCCGGGTTGTTGACGAGGATCATCCCCGCGACCGTCATCCCGCGGAACACGTCGAGCGAACGCAGTCGCGCCGCCGAAGGCACGAGGCTCAAGCCGTCGCCGTCGTGCGCCCTGCCCGCGCGTGCGCGTGCGGGTTCCTCCTCAATCCTCACACCGGCCTGAGACTCGCCGACTGTCATACTCATGACTTTCGCCTCCTCAAGAATTTCAAATCTGAAATTTGAAATTTCAAATCCTACTTCGCTCTGGTCTGTATCCCCGCGCCGGCCTGGAAGAGGCCGGGCACGGAGACGGGCAGGCGTCCGCGGGCCGGCGCGTCGCCGAAGAGGACGCGCGCGGCGGCTTCCTGCGCCACGTCCTCGATGCCGTAGGCGACTACGAAGGCCGCCGCGTCCGGCAGTTGCCTAACGAGGTAAGGGCCGCTGAAGGCGACGACCGCGACCGGCCTGCCCGTCGCGATCAGTCTTCTGACGAACTCGGCCTGGCGCTCGGGCAGGGCCACAGTCCCCTTGCCCGCCGCGCGCTTAACGAAGGCCGCGACGACGACGGTCTCCGCCTTCGTCGCCTCGGCGAGCAGCGCGTCGTATTCGGCCGCCGTCGTCTTCGGGTCGGCGCGGAGCACGCGCGCGTTCGCGACGCGCGCCTGAACCTGCGGGACGAACGTGCGCCCCTCTTCGGGGTCTTCGTCCGCGGCGACGACGACGAAGGCGGCGGACGCGGCGCGCCGCCTGTCGAGCGGCAGAAGCCCTCTGCCGTCGCGCAGCAGCGTGATCGAGTTTTCGGCGACGCGGCGCGCGGACTCGACGGCGTCGCGACGCTCGACAAGGTTCTTGACGGCCTGCGGGTCAACCGTCCGGCGCTCCGAGAGGCCGAGGCGGTACTTCGCGCGGAGGATGCGGCGCACGCTTTCGTCGACGCGCTCGCCCGTCAGGCGGCCGCTCCTGACGGCCTCTTCGAGCGCGTCGAGCGAGGCCTTCAGCTCGGGCGGCGTGAGCGCCACGTCCGCGCCCGCCTGGATCGCGCGCACGGCCGCCTCGCCGCCGGGAAACCCTTTCGTGATGGCGCCCATCCCGAGCGAGTCCGTGACGACGAGGCCGTCGAACTTCAACTCTCGCCTGAGCAGGTCGTTCGTCACCTTCGGCGAGAGCGTGGCGGGCAGCTCGTCGCCGTTCAGTTTCGGCAGGGCGATGTGCGCGGTCATCACCGAATCGACGCCGGCCGCGACCGCCGCGCGGAACGGGACGAGTTCCAGGCGTTCGAGGCGCGCGCGGTCGGCTTGGATGGTCGGAAGGCCGATGTGCGAATCGACGGCGGTGTCGCCGTGGCCGGGGAAGTGTTTGGCGGTCGAGAGCGCCCCGCCCTCGCGCGTGCCGCGCACCGCGGCCGCGACGAACTCGGCCACGCGGCGCGGGTCTTCGCCGAAGCTGCGGATGTTGATGACGGGGTTGTCGGGGTTGTTGTTGAGGTCTGCGACGGGGCCGAAGAGCCAGTTGACGCCGACGGCGCGCGCCTCCTGCGCGGTGACCTTGCCCTGCTCGAAGGCGGCGCGCGGGTCGCCCGCCGCGGCGACGCCCATGTTGTTTTGGAAGGGCGTGCCCGCCGACTTCATCTGCATCCGCAGGCCGCGCTCGTAATCCGCGCCGACCAGGAGCGGGATGCGCGCGGCGCGCTGCAACTCGTTCGTCAAAGCCGCCAACGTCTCCGGCGTCCCGCCGCGCACGACCACGCCGCCTAAGCCCAGTTCCGTCAACTGCCGCTTCAACTCTTCCAGACGCTCGCCCGTCGCCTGCTCGACCTGCACCGGCGCCACCAGCATCTGCCCCAGACGCTCGCGCGGCGAAAGGCCCTTCAAAGTCTCCTCGACCCAACGCGCCTCGCCCTCCGCGCGCCGCTGTCGCGACAGCCCAACACGCGAGGGCGTAAACGAAACAGCCGTCAAGACAACTGCCACGCAGATGAAAACTCTGAGAATCATCTCTCTATAACAGGTTGCAGTCGGGAGTAACCGCGGAGAATTTCACCACGGAGACACAGAGACACAGCTTGGAGAGCTGTAACTCAACGAGCTGTGCCTCTGTGTCTCTGTGGTTAATGTTCTTCATATTCACTTAAGTGAATACTGCTTTAATTTTCGTCAGTCTTCCTGCGGCGGGCGCGGGCCGAGGCCGAACTCGGCGGGCGCGGGCAGCACGGAGGTCTGGTCGTAGACGCGCAGCGCCTCCTCCAACTGCTTCGAGCGCGTGAGCCAGCGCGAGACCGCGAGATCATAGCGCGCCAGCACGCTCGCGAGCCAGTACGGCCGATTCTCCGCGAGCCACCGCGCGCGGTACGCCTCGCGCAGCTCCGTCAGCTCCTCGGACATCTCGCGCAGGGTGTTGTAGATCGTCCCCGCGTACGGCCGCAGACGACCCACGCGCCGGCGGTCGCCGAGGTTCAGATACGCGTCCCAGTAGTCGCGGCTGAGCTGCTCGACCACCTGCGCGCGCCGGCCCAGGTGGTCGAAGCGCCGCGCCGACAGGCGCATCGCGTCGAGCGTCTGCGCGTTGCGCCGCACCTTCGGGCGTTCGCGGATGAGAGTCTCTTGAACCTCTTCAACGTCGAGGCGTAACTGTCGAAACTTGTCTTCGAGCTTGCGGGCGATTGTTTCCTGAAAGTTGTCCGTGAAGGGGTCGCGCCAGAAGAGCTGGTCGCTGTTGTTGACGCCCAGCTTCGTGTTGACGGCGCCGAGCGTCCGCGTCGCCTTCGTCAACGCGTCGCCCTCGTGCCGGAAGAAAGCCCAGTCGAAGTCGCGCTCGAAGAGGGCGAGGTCGAGCGGCGCCGCCTGCCAGGAGGCCGCCGCGCCGAGGACGACGCCGTACCACGTGTTCTCGAAAAGCGATTCGCCGTCGTCGTCCCACTCCGTGTTCATCACGCCGAGCACGCCCGCGCGCTGGCCGTCGCGGATGAAGTTGGGGATGTTGACCGAGGCCGTGTCGGTGTTCGGGAAAATCTGGTTCCAGCTCTGGACGCCCGGGCAGACGAACTGTTCGAGTCCCGCCTTCTTAAACAGACCGATGCGCGCCTCGTAGCTCTGCTTCGCCGAGTAGTCCCAGTTCATCGCGATCATGTCGCGCGGGACGGACGGGAGCAAGTCCGGGTGGTTGAGCGCGATGTCGCCCCAGAACATCAAACGGCGCTTGTAGGGCAGGAGCATTTCGCGCACGCGCTTGAGGTGGTCGAAGTAGACCGGGCCGATGCCTCTGGCCTTGACCTGTTCGGCGCTCTGGCCGCGGCCGAGTTCGAAGGTCTCGTCGGCGCCGATGTGGAAGAACTGGCTCGGGAAGAGTTCGTTCAACTCCTTGTACCAGTCGGCGACGAGTTCGTAAGTCCCCTCGGCCTGCGGCGAGAGCACGTCGCCGTAAGGGACTTCGGCCAGCCCGTTGTACTTCTCGAACTTGAGGGCCTTGTGCAGGTGGCCGAAGGTCTGCTGCTGCGGCACCAGCTCGACGTGGAAGCGGCGGGCGTACGCGACCAGCTCGCGAATCTCGGCGGGCGTGACGGCGCCGCCTTCGGGCGCGACGAGCGGGTGCGATTCGGAGCCGAAGACGTGCTCCATGTAGAGGCTGTGCATGTTCATCTTGAACATGGCCTCGGTGCGGATCTGCCTTTTGAGGTATTCGAGCGTGGGGACGGGGCCGCGGCTGATGTCGTCGGACAGCCCGCGCCAGCGCACCGAGGGCCAGTCCGCGACGCGTACGCCCTGCACGTACGCGGCTTCGCCCTCGCCGCGCACGAGCTGTTTGAGAGTTTGCAGGCCGTAGAACGTCCCGGCAGTGGAGCGTCCCGCGACGACGACCGTGCTCGCGCTGACGGAGAGTACGTAGCCCTCCTCGTTCAAATCGGCGGGCACCGCGACGCCCGCCTTTTCGACCGCGGCGCTCACGCGCTTGTCGGAGAGCAGCCCGACGAGAATCTGCCGCTTCCCTCCCCCGCCGACCTTGAGCGAGACGCCGGCCGTCTCCTGCAAATCGTCAACGAAGTCCTGCGCGGCGAAGCGGTCGTCTTCGGACTTCGCGTCGGCGAGCACGACGCGCGCGCCGCGCCCGAGCGGGAACTCTTCGCCCGACGCCGCGACGGACTTCGGCGCGGGGATGACCTGGACGGGCGGCCCGGCGACTTTCGTCTGCGCGCTCGCGTCGGGCGCGAGTGCGAGCGGCGCGAGGCAGCACAGGAACAGTGTCAGGGCGGCGCCGAGCGGCCCCCTCTTCGTCTTTAGGGTCTCAATCATCACTTATGTCTGCTGATAAATATTCGGACGTGGCTTCGGAGCACTTGCGCCGACAATTAACATGATGGCAAAAGAGAGTCAACGTAGGCCACCGGGTCAGAACCACCCGCGGTAGCGGGTGGCCCGCTGAGACACGGCTCTTGCAGTTAAGAAAGGGCCGCCCGCTACCACAGGCGGTTCTGACCCGCACTTCGGTAAGGGAGAGTATCCAAGTGTCACTGATGCTCGAAGAGATCGCGCAGCAGCCCGAGGCGCTGGCGCGCACCGTCGCGGAGGAGCGCGAGAAGGTCGCGCGGCTGGGCCGAGACCTGCGCCGGCAGGACGTCGACCTGATCGTGCTCGTCGCGCGCGGCTCCTCCGACAACGCGGCGCTCTTCGGGCGCTACCTGCTCGAAGTCACCACGGGCATCCCCGTCGCGCTGGCCGCGCCGTCCGTCTACACGCTCTACAACGCGAAGCTCCGGCTCGACCACGCGGTCGTCATCGGCGTCTCGCAGTCGGGCGAGGGCGAGGACATCAACCGCGTGCTCTCGGACGCGCGGGACGCGGGCGCGCTCTGCACCGTCGGCATCACGAACGAACCCGGCTCCTCGATGACGAAGGTCGTCCACGAGACGCTCCTCACACACGGCGGGCGCGAGCGCTCGGTGGCGGCGACGAAGACCTACACGGGCCAGCTCCTGCACTTCTACATGCTGGCCGAGGCGCTGGCCGACGGCGGGACGCGGCTCGGCTACGAGGCCATCCCCGACTTCGCGGCGCGGGCTTTGGAGCTGCGCCCGCAGATCGAGGGGATGGTCGAGCGCTACGTCTTCATGGAGAACTGCGTCGTGGTCGGGCGCGGGCTCGTCTACGCGAACGCGTTCGAGATGGCCCTGAAGCTGATGGAGACCTGCTACGTCGTGGCCGAGCGCTTCTCTTCGGCCGACTTCCTGCACGGCCCGCTCGCCGTCGTCGAGAGACACTTCCCCATCTTCGCCTTCGCCCCGCCGGGCGTCACGCTCGGCGGCGTGCGCGAACTGCTCGGGCGACTCAAAGAGCTGCGGGCCGACACGCTCGTCTTCACCTCGGACGAGGAGGCGGCCGCGCTCGCCACGCGCGCTGTGCGCCTGCCGGCCGAGATTAACGAGACGCTCTCCGTCATCCCCTACATCATCCCCGCGCAGCTCTTCGCCGCGCTCCTCGCGGACGCGAAAGGTCTCGACCCCGACGCCCCGCGCTCTCTGGCGAAGGTGACAAGGACGCTCTAGAGAGGGTGCTGGGTGCTGGGTTAAAACCCGATTCTTCCCGGCACCCTCTGAGACAACACATGAAGCTATTAATCCTGGGCGGGACGAAGTTCCTCGGGCGCTATGTCGTCGAGGAGGCTTTGGCGCGGGGCCATGAGGTGACGTTGTTCAACCGCGGGCAGTTGAACCCGGAGCTTTTCCCGGAGGCCGAGAAGCTGCGCGGCGACCGCGACGGCGGGCTGGAGGCTTTGCGGGGGAGGCGCTGGGACGCGGCCGTAGACCCTTCGGGCTACTCTCCGCGCGTGGTGAGGGATTCGGCGCGGCTCTTGGCCGACGCGGTCGAGCAGTACACGTTCGTTTCGAGCGTCTCGGCCTACAGGGACACGAGCGTGCCAGGCGTTGACGAGGGTTATGCGGTCGGCACCGTCACGGAGGAGCGCCTGCGAGAGGCGGAGGCGCTCAAGCAGTCGGAGCTGACGACCGCGCCCTTCTTCTGGGAGATTTACGGCGCGCTCAAGGCCCTGTGCGAGCGCGCGGCCGAAGAGGAGATGCCTGGGCGCGTGCTCAACGTCCGCGCCGGCCTCATCGTCGGCCCGCACGACTACAGCGACCGCTTCACCTACTGGCCGCGCCGCGTCTCGGAGGGCGGCGACGTGCTCGCGCCCGGCAACCCCGAACGTCAGGTGCAGTTCATCGACGTGCGCGACCTCGCCGCGTGGACGCTCGACATGGCCGAGGCGCGACGCGCCGGCACCTACAACGCGACGGGGCCGGACTACCGGCTCACGATGTCGCGCGTGCTCGAAGTGTGCAAAGAGGTGACGGGCAGCGGCGCGCGCTTCGTGTGGGTCGACGAGAAGTTCCTGCTCGACGCGGGACTCGGCCCTTGGTTGGAGGTGCCTCTGTGGACGCCCGAGTCGGGCGAAGACAGGGTGAACCGCTTCTTCATGAGCCTCAGCGTCGAGAAGGCCGTCGCCGCCGGCCTCAAGTTCCGGCCGCTCCGGGAGACCGTGCGCGACACGCTCGAATGGGACTTGGGCCGCCCCGCCGACACGCAGCGGCGCGCCGGCCTCGCGCGCGGGCGCGAGCGCGAAGTCCTCGAAGCCTGGCGGGCGCGTTGAAGGTTGCCTTAGTGCGAGATGTACTCGTGGAGCAGTTGCAGTTCTGCGCCCTGCTCGCTGATCTCGACGCGCATGATGTCGCGCATCGAGAGCATGCCGATGAAGCGTTCGCCGTCCACGACGGGCAGGTGACGGCTGCCGATGCGCTCCATCCGCTCCAGCGCCTCGTGCGGCGTGTCGGAGCAGTCGATGACGGCGCGCGGCTCGCTCATCACGTCGCGGATGGCGACGCCGGCCGGGTCGAGTTTCTTGACGACCACGCGGTTGAGCAGGTCGCGCTCCGAGAAGATGCCGCAGAGCTTGTCGTCCGGGTCGAGGACGCAGACGGCGCCGATCCTGCGGTCGGCCATGTATTCGGCAGCGTCGAGCGCGGTCGCCGTGTCCTTGACGAAGTAGGACTCGCGGTCGCACACCACGTGTCTGATCGTAACCATACCCCTCAACTCCCTCCCGTCTCGTGTGGTGCCAGAGCGCGCCCATTATAGTCGCGCGCGCGCCGCGGTTGAAGCCTTTTGTTGGGCCGCCTAACATATCCCGGCCTCCCGCCCTTCAGTCAAAGAGCGAACCCTGCGGCGTGGGGCGGCGGAAGGTGCTCGGGCGCGCCTCGTAGGCGTGAGAGTCGTCCTGGTTGAAGCCGAGGCGCGCGGCGTGGACGCGGAAGCTCTGCTCGATGAGCTTCCAGTAGACGCCGTGCCCGCGCATCCTCTCGCCGAACTGGGCCACGTTGAGTCTCCCGCCGCGCACCTCTCTCTGGCGCGCGAGCACGCGCTCGGCCTTCGTCGGCAGGCGCTCGCGCAGGCGCTGCTCGAAGTAGGGCGCGACGTTGCCGGGCAGGCGCAGGAGGTTGATGAAGGCCGTGCGCGCGCCCGCCTCCTTCGCGCGCTTCAACAGCTCCGGGATGTGCGAGTCGCTGAGGCCCGGGATGACCGGCGCGATGGCGAGGCCGACGGGCACGCCCGCCTCCGCCAGCTCCTTCATCGCGCGGAAGCGCGCGGCGGGCAGCGGCGCCGTCGGCTCCAGGGCCTTGGCCGTCTCGTCGTCCGCGAAGGGGATGGAGAAGTAGACGTTGGCGTCCGCCTCGCGCACGAGCGCGGCGAGCAGGTCTTTGTCGCGGCGGACGAGCGCCGACTTGGTGACGACGCCGACGGGGTTGCGGAACTCGAGGCAGACTTCGAGGCAGCGGCGCGTCAGCTTGTAGTTGAACTCGAGCGGGACGTACGGGTCGGACGTAAAGGAGAAGACGACCGTCTGCCCCTTCCAGGAGGGCCGCATGAACTCCTCACGCAGGAGTTCGGGCGCGCGCACCTTGACGACGATCTTCGTCTCGAAGTCGGTGCCGGCGCCGAAGCCGAGGTACTCATGCGTCGGGCGGCTGAAGCAGTAGCTGCACGCGTGCGTGCAGCCGCGGTAGGGGTTGATCGAGTAGTCGAAGCCGACGTCCGGGCTCTTGTTGTGCGTGATGATGCTGCGCGTCTCGGTCTCTTCGAAGACCTCGACTTTCGACTCGGGCGGCTCGCCGATCCACTCGACGCTGGTCGAGAGCCAGGGGTTCGGCGGGTTTTCGACGTAACGCATAACGCTCCCTCGACGGACGAGACACCTTCCGTCAACGCCATCCTCAAAATGCTCTGCTTAAAACGCGCCGCCCGGGAGCGCTCGCGGCGCGCTGACCATAAGGGAAAAAGTCTGTGGCATTGTAGCGTGTTCGGCCGTCTCAGTTCCACAGGCCGGGTGTGCCCTTGCCGGGCCGCGCCCCCTCTTCGTGCCAGGTGACGAAGAAGAGGCGGTAGTGGTCGGGGTCTTCGACGGTGACGAAGCGCCCGCCCCAGCCCTCGTCCGCGGGCGGGTCTATCTTGATTCCGCCCGCGCGGACGAAGTCGTAGAACTCGTCCACGTCCTCGACGGTGAGGAAGAAGTGTACGCCGCGGCCCCGCCGCGCCATCGCCAACGGCACCTGCGCGAGCATCAGTTGGAGCGCGCCGCCGCGCAGCGTCGCCATCGGCGGCTCGGCCTCGGGCGCGTGCGCCTCCAGCTCGAAGCCCAGACCTAAGCGGTAGAAGTCGAGCGACTCTTCGAGGCTGTTGACTTCGAGAAAGAGCAGTTCCAGACCTTTGACGCGCATACGTTCAGACGGCCCGCAGAAGGAGGTAGACGCCGTAGCCGCCCGACACGACGCACGCCCAGAAGAAGGCCTCCTGCGCCCAGACGAAGCGGCGCGCAGGGTGGCCGGGCCTCACCTGTTCGCGCGCGAAGACGAGCGCGCCGTGCGCCATCAGCACGCCGAAGAGGACGACGCCGAGGCCGAGCAGCGCCAGCGGCCAGAGGAACATGATGTAGTGCGCCTTGACTAAAAAGAGGAGCACGAGGCCCGCGAACGTGCAGAGCAGCGCGCCGACGATGCGCCCGCTCAAGGGGTCTGCCTGCGCGCCGGGCGAGCTGACGGGGCGGTGCGTGACGTAAGGCGCGTGTTCGTATCGAGGGTGGCGCGCGTCGTACTCGCGGCGGGCTTCAGCGTCGCCGAGAACGCGCCAGGCTTCGTTGACGGCCTTCATCTCCTCCTCGTCGCCGCCGCGGTCGGGGTGGTGCTGGCGCGCGAGCCTCTTGTAGCGCCGCTCGATCTCGGCGCGCGCCTCACCGCGCCCCGCGCCCAGGGTCTCGTAGTGGTCGCGCTCAGCCCTGCCGCCGCTCATGGCCCCAGATAGTAAACCGGCCGGCGTTCGTGTGTTAAGCTTCCGGCGAAAGGAAAGTTTATGGCGCTGAGTTACGCACCGGGCGACGACCTTGTGTTTCAGATGGAGAGCGGGTTCGGGCTGATACGCGTGCTCGGGTCGGAGGGCGAGGGGCAGGGGGCGGTCTGGCACGTCCTCGTCTACCAGGAGTTCTACCCGGACGTGGAGTCGGCCGAGGCGGGGCTCGCCGCCGGCCGCCCGCTCGCCGTGCGCGAGCCGCACCTCGCGCTCACCGAACACGCCTTCGAGAAGACCCCGGCCGCGCGCCTCACCAACCGCCCCGTCAACGACGAAGAACTCGAACCGCTCCGCCGCTGGCGCACACAGGGTGGCCCCGTCCACGACCGTTCCCTCCTCCTCATGCTCGGGATGCGTTGAGATAGCTATTTAACACAGAGACACAGAGGCACAGCTTCTTGAGTTACACCTCTCCAAGCTGTGCCGCTGTGTCTCTGTGGTTAATCCTTACGTCGCTTTACTGCCCGAAGCGCTGACGGTACTCAATCGAAGAGATGAAGGCTTTGACCATCTCGGCGCGGATGTAGTCGCCGTTGAAGTCGTTGAGCTTCGAGAGCCAGAAGTTGAAGCCGCCTGCGTCGGGGTCTCTTCGCAAGTAGCCGAAGTATTGCATGAGGACGAAGGCGCGGCGGAATTCGGCCTGCCTCAGCTCCTCGGACTCGGCGACGATGCGGAGCACCTGCGCGCGCGTCAGAATCTCCTGGTCGAGCGCGCCGGTCAAAACGTCCACGCGGAAGAGGCGCTTGGGTATCTGCGCGCGTATCTCGCCGCCCGCGTTGTTCTGCGTGTGCACGTCGATGTAGAGCTGGCCGTCGAAGAGGTAGTTCAACTGCTCGTTCGTCAGGGTGAGCTGCACGTCCGCGAACTCGCCCGCGGGCAGCGTGAAGAGCGCGGGCGCCACCGCGCCGGCGGCGGCCGGGCCGTGGATGTGTACGGCCGTGACCGGACTCGAAAGGTTGTCGAGGTAGAGCGAGACGAAGACGTCGTTGCCCGCGCCCGAGGGCGGGCGGCGGATGACGACGGCGCCCGTCGCGGGCGAGGAGCCGGGCGGAACCTGCTGCGCCGCGTCGAGCCGCGCGACGTGGTAGTTGGCGACCGTCGCGGCGAGGTTGTTCGAGGAGAGCAGGGTGGAGACGAACTGCGAGTTCGTCATCGCGCCGTACCTGCTGACGAACTCGGGGCGCGTGACGAACTCGTTGAAGTACGCGCGCCGGTTGGCTTCGATGACGGCCTCCGCGCCGGGCCGCCCGAAGACGTAGCCGCGCTGGAGCGCCTGCACGTCGCGCACGAACTCCGCGTAGCGAAGCGGCACCTGCGGGTCGGCCGTCGAGTTGCCGAACGCCGCGCGGTTCGCCGCGTACGCGAGGAAGCCCGTGCGCTGGAACTCGATGGACAGGAAGAACGCGGCCGAGACGTTGACCCGCTTCACCTCCCGACACTGGGCGTTCGGGCCGCACTGCTCGATCTCGTTCGTCCAGAATTGGAAGCCGGAGGCGTCGGGCTCGCGGTTGAGGAAGTCGGCGTAGTGCTGGCGGACGAAGAACTGCGTGTCGTCAATCGGGTTCGTGACGGAGTTCGCCGGGTCATTGTCTACGATGGTGAAGCTGTCCTGCGCGGGGGAGCCGGAGGCGTTACCGCCCGGCACCTCCTTGAGCACCAGCCCGACGACCTCGTCCGGCTCGTCCAGCCCGTCGTCGGTGATGAGCACGTCGAAGCTCTTGACGGTCTCGCCCGGCGCGAAGTCGAGCGTGCCGCGCGCGGTCGTGTAGTCCGAGCGCTCCGAGGCCGTGCGGTCTTGCGTCTCGTAGGCGATGCGCGCCGGCCCCGACGTGTCGCCGGTGCGGACGACGTTGACGGTCTTCTTGCCCGCGCCCTCACTCACCTGCCCGCCGCCGACGTCGAAGTGCACGGCCGACGGCGGCGGCTGCGGGAAGATTTCGTAGACGGCCCCGTTCGAGAGCGAGACGACGTAGAGCCTCCCCGTCGAAGGGTCGTACTTGATGTCGGTCGTGATGCCGAAGTCGCGCCCGGCGACGAGGCTCTCGCTCTCCGCGAGGTCGAACTTGTCTGTGTTGTCGGCCACCTTGTCCGCGAGGCGCGAGTCGGTCGTCGCGAGCGACTTGCGGTCGCCGCTCAGCTTGAAGCGCATGAGGTAGCCGCCCAGGAGCGTCGTGCGCGAGGCGCCGACGAAGAGGTCGCCCGCGTACTGCGCCCCGAGGCCCGCGCCGGCAAAGCCGATGGGCGAGGGCGCGACGGCGTACTTCCAACTGAACTCCGGCTCGGTGTACTTCGAGCCCGGCAGCTTGTAGAGGCGCGCGAGTGCTTCGGCCGCCGTGTCGGCGATGTTCGAGGGCGGCCAGCGGTTCTGCTGGAGGCTGTTGCCGCGCGCGACCTCGATGGCCTTGAACTCAGAGATGCGCGACGAAGGCCCCATCAACTGCGCCCAGCCGCCGTTGAAGCCGGCCTCGACCCGGTTGATCTCGTCGAAGGCGTCGTCGCCGTTCTCCTGCGTCCAGAGGTAGCCGCCGACGGGGTCGAAGTCCATCCCGAAGCTGTTGCGCACGCCGTAGGCGTAGAGGCGGCGGATGTTCTCGGTGACGGGGGTGATGTGCAAGACCGGGATTTGGGCGAAGGGGTTGTCGTCGGGCGTCGTGCCGTCGTCGTTGAGCCGAAAGATGGCGCCGGTGGCGTGCGCGTCGTCTGGCTCGGGGCCGCCGTACTGGTCGTCCGACACGACCGAGGGGTTCGTCTCGGCACACGTCACGGTCGGCCCGCACGGGAGGTTCTGGAAGAAGCCGCGGCGACCCTCGTCGCCGACGAAGACGTAGAGCTTGCCGTCAGGGCCGAAGCGCAGGACGCCGCCATTGTGGTTGCCGCGCAGCGGCTGCCCCGCGTCCGCCTGTAGGGAGCGCACGCGCTGCAAGGTGCGGTCGTACACGAGCGTCGTCCCCGTCATGACGTAGCGGTCGACGCGGTTGCCGACCAGCGGCGTCGCGTCGGCGGCGGACGTGTCCTGGCCTGTCGAGCTTTCAGTCCAGTAGAGGTAGACGAAGCGGTTCGAGGCGAAGTTCGGGTGCAGGGCGATGCCGAGCAGTCCGCGCTCGGAGGCGGAGTTGACGGGCAGGTCGAGCGCGACGCCGCGCGCCACGCCGTTCTTCACGCGCACGACGCGCCCCGAAGCCTTCTCGAGCACGAGGAAGTCGTTCGGCCCGAGGATGGCCATCGAGGTCGGCTGGTCGAGTCCCGAGACGACCGCGCGCACGCCGAGTCCCGGCGCGAGCATGGAGGGGCCGGTCGCCACCGCCGCCACGGGGACGACGAGCGTGGCCGTGTTGTTCGAAGTGTTCGGGTCTGGCTCCGGCGAGACGGCGCTGGCCGTGATGTTCACCTGCCCCTGCTTCAGGCGGCTGAGGGTGAAAGTCCGCGTCTGGCTCTGGCCGGGTTCGAGGTTGTTGATGACGCAGAAGTAGGTCAGCTCGTTCTGCCCGACGACGAGTTGGCAACTGCCGCTGTTGCCGGCCAGCGGCGCGAGCGTCGTCGGGAACCTGATCTCCAAAGTGGGGCTCGTCGCGCGGCCCGGCCCGTCGTTCGTGATGACGTAGGTCAGCGTCGCGTCCTGGCCCTCCTGCGCGGGGTTCGGCGAGAGCGACTGCGTGAGGCGCACGTCGGCGGCCTCGGGCAGGACGATGTTGAGCGTCGCCTGCGCCGTGTGCGTGACGCCGGGGCCGTTCGCGGTCACTTCGAGCGTGTGCGCGCCGAGCGGCGAGATGGAAGAGGCGCTGACGTCGATGCTGGCAGACTTGGGCGTCGCGTCCGTCAACTCCACGGAGGTCGGGAGGATGTGCCCGAAGGTGTTCGTGGGCAGCCCCGTGAAGGAGAGCGCCACGGTTCCCGTGAAACCGTTGAGGGGCGTGACGGTCACGTTGTAGGTCGTACCGCCGCTCCGCGGGATGGTGCGCGAGGAGGGCGTGACGGTCAGTTGGAAGTCGGGCGTCGGCGCCTGGAAGGACGCGGACTTGAAGGTGAAGTAGATGTTGTCGCCCGAGCTGTTGCCGTCGCCGTTGGCCTGGTTGCCGGCGAGGTAGAAGGTGACGGGGCCGACGTCCTCGGACGGCGCAGTCCACTTGAACGTCCAGCTCGCGCCGTTCTGCTGTCCGGGGAAATTCCCCGCCGAGGTGTGCTCGATGTACTCGCGCGCGGGGAAAGGCCCTTCGTGGTTGACGACGCGCGTCTTGTCGTCGGAAGGCGCGAACGAGCCTGCCTTCTGGTCGGCCGGGTCGAGCGCGGTCAGCTCGAAGCCCCAGCGGATGCGCGTCGGGTCAACGCTCGCGTGCGCGACGGTGATGTCGTAGGTCTGGCCCGGCGTGTACTTGTCGGGGACGCCGAGCGTGAGCGTGCCCGAACTCTGCGCGGGCGTCGTGTGGCAGTCCGAGCAGTCGAGCTCGCCCGGCGCGTGCGTGTAGCCGGCGGGCGGCCCCGCGGAGTAGGCGCGCGCGTGCGGGTTCGCGGCGTTGTCCGTGAGTAAGAGAGCGCCCGTGAAGGTGACGAAGAGGAGGACGACGAGGATTTTGAGCTTGAGCATGACTGATACAGTTGCGCGTTGAGCGGAAGGATTTCACCACAGAGACACAGAGGCACAGCTTGAAGACAATACCTCAACAAGCTGTGCCTCTGTGTCTCTGTGGTGAAACTCCTACCACGGTGCCCGGGCCTACGTTAAAGCATGAAGCCGAGGTTCGGATTCGGGAAGCGGTCGAGCAAAGGGAAGACCGCCGGGTAGTCGCTCGCGGAGAGGCCGTACCAGGAGGCGAGCGTCGCCGCGTATTGCTCGACGGAGGTTGACGGTATCCAGCGCCCGCGCGTGTCCGCGTCGTCGGGGCCGCCGAGCGCGAGCGTCGGGTAGGTGCCGTAGAAGTTCCCGCCGCGCACCGCGCCGCCCATTACGAAATGGTGATTGCCCCACCCGTGGTCTGTGCCCACGGCCCCGCCCGACCCGGCTGGCTGGAACGTCCGGCCGAAATCGGAGAGCGTGAACGTCGTCACGTTGTTCTGCACGCCGAGGTCGCCGAGCGTGTCCCAGAAGCCGCGCAGCGCCTGGCTGAGTTGAAGCAGCAGGCCGTCCTGCCCGGCCGTGCGCTGGTTCGAGTGCGTGTCGAAGCCGCCGAGCTGGCAGAAGAAGATTTGCCGCTTCACGCCGAGCGTGTCGCGCAGGGCGACGAGGCGCGCGACCTGTTCGAGCTGGCGGCCGAGCGTCGTGTTAGGAATCTTGGCGTAGTCGGTGTTGGGCGCCGCGTCGAGCTGCAACTTCGTCTGCAGGGCGCTCGAACGAATCCCTGCGTCGGCCTTGACGAGAATCTTGTCCGCGTCGAGCCCGCGCAGCGCGTCGAAGGCGGCGCGGCGCGTCGTCACGTCCGACGCCGAACTGCCGTTGGAGTTGGCCGTCATCGTCAAAGGCAGCGCCGCGCCGAGCGTCGAGTTCGAATCGCCCAACGCGAGCGGGAGCGCCGACGTGCCCGTCACGAAGAGGCTGATGCCGGCGATGGTGATGACCTGCGGGAAGGTGGCCGCGCCGTTCAGGGCCGCGGACTTGTCTGCGAGCCGCCCGCCCCAGCCCGTGCGGCTCGCGCCGTTGGCGATGGACGACTGCCACTGGCTGATCTGGTCGGAGTGCGAGAAGAGCTGGAGCGGGCGCTTGCCCGTGCCGTTCAGATAGGTCGTGCGCGTCAGGGGCTCGACCAGCGGCCCCGTGTTGCAGACGACGGCCAGCTTCCCCTGGTTCCAAACGTCGAGCAGCCCCTTGAACGCGACGGAGGGGTTGGCGACTTCGGGCGCGAGGTTCGGGTGGAGCCCGAACTGCCCGCCCTGACTCGGCGGGTTGACGAGGACGAGGCTCGACTGCGGGATCGCCAGTGTCGAAGCGGCGCGCACGTTGGAGTAGCCGGTGGTCGTACTCCCCGCGGGGCCGTTGTACTGGTCGAGCGGCACGACCATGTTCGTCCCGTCGTTGCCGCCGTTGAGGAAGACGCAGACGAGCGCGCGGTAGTCGGTGGCCGACTGCGCGTAGGCGCCGACGAGGCCGAGGCTCTCGACGGTCGAGGCGAGCGCCAGTCCGCCGAGCGCGCAGGCCGAGGTGCGGAGGAAGTCTCTGCGGGAATTATTCATGCGGGTCACCTCTGCACCTCGTACTGCGCCGACGTGACGACGAGGTAGATGGCGGTCTGCGCGCGGCGGCGCTGGTAGTCGGACGAAGTGTTCGGGATGGCGTTGACGGCGTTCAGCACGGTCTGCCTCATCCCCGCCGACATCGCGCCGTGCAGTAGCAGCGTGTTCAGGTAATCGACCATCCCCGAGGGGTTGTCGGCGAGGTTGATGACGGGCGCCATCTGAATCTGCGTCCCCAGCGGCGCCTGATTGTTTCCGCAGCCCCCGGAAAAGATCGGCTGGATGCCGAAGTAGAGCATCTGGTTGACGTAGTTCGCGCGCCGGAGCGTCGTCGAGGTCGTCAGGATTTGGAAGGCCGGCCCCGTCAGGCGCGTCCCCGTCACCTGGTAGTCCGGCTCGAAATAGCTGAAGACCGTGGTGGGCAGGAAGAGCGGCTGCCCCATCGCGTTCGGCGCGTCGCCGACGTTGCCGCCCGTGCACTGCGCGACGACGCCGTCCGAGGTCGCGGTGAAGGCGCGCAGGAAGTTGTTGATGTACTGCACCGGCTCGCGGAGCTTGCCGTACGCGGGGTCTGTCTTCACGTCGCCGCGCGCCTCGGGGTCGAGGAGGATGTTGCGGACGACGGCCTTCAGGTTGCCGCGCCCGTTGTTGACGACGCCGCAGGGGCTTTCCGGGTAGAGGCCGGCGCAGTCGTTGTCGAAGGCGTCGGCGACGCGCGCGACGTAAGCCGCCGAGGGGTTGCTGGTGACGAGGTGCTCTATGAGCTGGCGCGAGACGAACGGGCCGACGTTCGGGTGGTTGAAGATGACGTCGAGCGCCTGGGTCAGCTCGGCCTGCGCGCAGGCCGAGTTGGCCGCGCCGTTCGTCCCCGGGCACCCGGTGAGCGCCGTCCCGAAGAGGTTCTTCGCGCTGCGCTCGTGCGTCGTGCCGCCGCGCGGCACCATCGGGTCACGGTAGTTGGTCACGCCCGCGGGAAGCGCCGGGTTCGGCGTGCGGTTGAAAGTCCAGCCCGTGAAGACCTTCGTGAACTCGTCCACGTCCGCCTGGACGTAGGCCGGGACGGGCTGCCCTTGAGCGTCCGTGATGGGCGTGCCGTCGTGTTTGAGCCGGTTGACGCCAATCGAGAAGAGCTGCAGCACCTCGCGCGCGTAGTTCTCGTTGAAGTTCGTCGCGACCGACTGGTTCATGTTGAGGTACTCGCCCATCGAAGGGTTGAGCGTCATCTCTCCGAGGAGCGTGCGGTAGTTCCCGAAGGCGTTGCGGTCGAGCGTCTGCAAGTACCCGTTCATCCACCACGGCAGGGGGATGTCGCGCCCCGAGACGACCCACATCTGGTGGAGCGCGAAGGCCACGCGCTGGCGGAGCTGTCCGGGCCGCGTCAGCGCGTTCTTGAAGAACTGCGCCTGGAGCGGGTACATCGTGTAGTTGTCGCGCAGGCAGGTGTTGCGCGTGTTGGTGTCGAGCGAGGTCGGGCACGTCGTGTTGCTGTCGTCGGCGGCGGTCGCGAGGTCTGGGTAGTCCGAACCCTTCGCGGCGTTGAGGACGGGCGCGTTGAACTGCTCGTCGATGAAGGCGCGCAGGCCGATGCCCTGCACGCGCGCGATCTCGGCGTTGTTCGGCCCCCACGTCGCCTGCTCCAACAGGCGCGTCACGTCGGCCGCCGAGGCTTCGCCCGCGCCGTAAGCTTTGGGCGTGGGCGTCGGCGTCGGCGCGGGCGGCGTCGGGGGCGCGGGCGAGATGAACTCGGTCGAGGGGTCTGCGGCGATGCCCGCCCCTGACTGGCCGATGGCGACGCGGACGCGGTTCGAGGAGAGGCCGTGGAGGCTGATGCGGATGAGCACGTCGCCGAGCGTGTCATTCATCTGGTCGTCGAGCCGGAGCGTGACGGCCCAGAGCCAGTCCTGCGGCTGCGCGACGTGCTGCTTGCCGTTCAGGTCGAAGATGTCATAGGGCGGCTTCGAAAGCGCCTCGACCTTTAAGGGGTAGACGCGGCCCGTCGAGTCCTGCGCGTCCGCGGTCAAAGCGCCCGCGCCCTCGCCCGCGAGCAGCCCGAGGTTCATGGCGAAGAGCATCAAGCGGGTCTGCTGGTCGCGCGTGTTCGTCTTGTCCGCGTTCCAGTTGACCGGGGAGACGACCGGGAAAGGCTCCGCGCGGCCGGTGACGGCCTCGTAGGCGACGGCGCGCGTCGTCTGCCCGGTTCCTTCGGTCAGGAGCACGGGGCTGCCCGCGGGCAGCGTCTGCGCGCTCGCGGCGGCGGCCAGCGCCGACAGGCAGACCGCGGCGCACAGCCAGCGCGCGGCGCGCGCGTAAGCACAGGGGAAAAGATGCTCTGTCATAAGACTACGGCCTGAAGGGCTGAACCAAAACTTTGAGGATTAGCTGACTGCGTCGGGACGGAACGGGTAGGCGCTACCGCCCACTTTAGGCGCGAAAAATATAGCACAGCGCGCCGCGGGCCAACAATCTACATTTCCGTTGCACCCTCTGACGCCGAAGCGTTAGACGGGAGTCGGGGCGTGACGGTCTGAAATATCTGGCCGGGGCGGGCGGTTCTGAACACTATGGCGGTAACGCCGGTCTAGCTCTTCTCCCTCAAATCTTCGTCGGCGGTCTCTTCGTCGCCCTCTGCCTTGCCGGGCGTGCGGCCGGGGTC